>FLNX01003027.1_pt1 | contig 127697 bp, 119 predicted proteins | sample 1140341 | NCBI WGS metagenome assembly FLNX01 (sample SAMEA3878208, study PRJEB12797) | bioreactor metagenome | biome: Moose rumen | place: Sweden | collected 2011-10
GGAAGTCCCTCGTGATTCCCATTCCGGTCGTTTTTGTGAGCCTTCCTTCTATTAATATGTCGTTCCCGGCGATTTCAGGCTTCTTCTTCGGGAACAGCTCCGAGCTGCTCGGCGTCTTGTAATAGAGGACGTCGCCCTCTTCCACCGCTTCCCCCTCCACCGAAAAAGAGTTGTCCGCCATCTCGTTCGTGCCGATTGCCGTTGAAATGGACGAACACGAGCCGAGCGCGAGCGCGGAAAACAATGCCAATGTGATTGATTGGATTTTCATAAACATCTCCCCAAAAAAATACTTTTCCTTAATTCTATTTCCGTCATAGCCTTGGACACCATAGCGTTTCGCGTAAATTCTAATAAACTTAAGCTAAAAACAGCTCTGTCATGTTCCTTTCAAAAATTTCTTCGCTTGATTTTTGATTCAAGCAATTTTAAAATTTCATTGATATAGACACCATAGCGTTTCACGGAAATTTTTATAAATTAAACTTAAATTGATTGAAGAGGCTGATATGGATGCATACATAATCGGCAAACTGATAGGGGAATTTCGAATACGAAAAGGATACTCACAGGAAGAGTTGTGCTACGGAATCTGCTCAGTCTCATCAATGTCAAGAATCGAAAGCGGAAAGCAAATCCCGAGCAAAAAAACGGCGGAAGCATTGTTAAGCAGACTTGGAGTTTCGGTTCCCTCTTCCGATGTCGTCATGAGCAAAATCGAAATCGAAAGATGGAATCTTGAACAGAAAATAACACAGTACATAATTTCAGGAAATTGCGACATCGACGATATGGTGAAAGCCTACGAAGGCCTTGGTGAAATGGACAATCTCGAATGTCAGAAAATTTTATTTTTCAAGACGATATGCGAAAACACCTGTGAAAACGACAAACAACTCGTTCTTTCGCATTTTGTAGAAGCATTGCGATATTCGATTCCAAAATTCAGATTGGGCGAAGAACTTTCATTTACATTGCTGACCGAAACCGAGAGGCTGATTCTAAACAACATTGCGGTCGCTGAATTCGAATTAGGGAATCTTGATGAGGCAATAAGAATTGAGGAATTTCTGCGCCGATACTATGAAGACAACACAAATTCATCTGTCAGCTCTACAAATCTTCCGGTCATCCTGTTCAATCTCTCCAACTGGTATGAAACGAAGGGCGATTACGAAAAGTCAATTGAAGTTGCGGAATCGGGAAGGAAAAAATGCTTGCATTTCGGCCAACTCGATCATTTTCCTTTGTTCATCATGAACCGCGGCTGGGCATATGGAAAGCTCGGCGACATGGAAAAATGCAAACAGGACATAGACTATGCAGTGCGCACTATGGTGGAAATGGAAAAAAGGGAACTTGCAGAAGAGCAGTTCCGTTGCGCGAAAAAAGAATTTCCATCAATCGGTTTCGAGCAACCGTAAAAGTCCGCCCGCACACGAAAGGCGGACATGCATGGACTTTGATGCTTAACACTTTTCATAACTTGGCTCCAGCATAAAAATACCACCATAGCGTTTTTGGAAAATTTTCAGAAATTTTCAGAAATTTTGTTGATAAAATTTTCTCGAAATCTAAAATTTCAATTGTGGGCAGGCGAGGGAGGAACTATGGAAATTTACATCATAGGAAAGCTGATAGGCGAATTCAGAAAACGGAAAAAGATTTCGCAGGAGGAATTGAGTTTTGGAATCTGCGCTGTTTCCACTCTCTCAAGAATTGAGAGCGGCAAACAGATTCCGAACAGGAAAACGGCCGAAGCCCTTTTGAGCAAGCTTGGCGAATCCGTCCCCGGAAATTTCCTTGTCATGTCCGGCTCTGAGGTCGCTCGGTTGAACCTTGAGTCGAAAATGACAGGCATGATTGCCCACGGCGACTATGAGATTGCGGAGCTGCTTAGGGAGTATGAGTCGGTGGGCGATATGCCTGTTCTTGAGAAACAGACCTATCTTTTTTTCAAAACGATTTACGACAAGCGGCATGGGGCGGAAAGTGGAAATGTCCTTGACGCTTTCTGCGAGGCACTCAGGCTTACAATTCCTGATTTCCGCCTGGAAACGGATTCCTATCCTTCTCTTCTAACGATTACTGAATTGATGCTTTTGAACAACATATCCTTGGTCGAGTATTCAATGGAGCGGAAGAACGAGGCAATCGCCATCATGGAATTCCTCAAGTCGTATTTTGAGACGAAATCAGTTCTGTCGGAAGACATGTCAAGAAATTATCCGGTCATCCTTTTCAATCTCTCGAATTGGAAAGGGCTTGCTGGTTTTTATGAGGAAGCGATGGAACTTTCCGAACTCGGCATAAAAGTCTGCGCTGAATTCGGAAAGCTTGCATACTATCCATATTTCATTTTCAACAAGGGCTGGTGCCTTTGTAAACTGGGGAAAATTCCAGAAGGAAAGTGGCATTTGCACAACGCTTTTGTCTCTTTTGCCTATCTCGAAAAAAAAGACGAGATGGACGACCTCCTCCCCCAAGTCAACTCCGACTTCAACCTGAATCTGAGCATTTCCGACTTCACCTGTCCAAAAGAAAATTTTCAGTAGTGGTACGAAAGACCGATTTTCGGGCTTATGGAGAATCCCAAGTCCGTGTCGCCTCTTTGGTATCTGCTTTCGAAGTCGTAGGCTTTTTCCGTGTAGTCGTTGTATCTATACCAACCCATGAACTTGAACTTCCCGGTCGCGGCAAGAAAAACGCTCCACTTTTCGTTTATGAGAAAGTCCGCATGGATGTCGGCGCCGATTTGCTCCTCGAAGAATTTCGCTTCGACACCTCTGTAGTCGTCGTCCTTCCTCCTCTCGTCAATGCTCGTGTATTCGAATCCCACGACAATGCCCGGCGTGATTGAAAAACGCTCCGACAGCTTGAACTTGTAGCCGATGCCCGCGAAAAGGTTCATGTAGATTCCGGTTGAGCCGTCAAGCGCATCCGAGACGCTCTCGCTTCCGACCGCCACCTTTGGCGAGAATAGAATCCCGCTCCCGAATCCCGCGAGCACTGCGATGTTGTTTTCCTTGTTCACATACCGCATGTCGAGGTTCGCGATGTCGAGCGAGACTCCCTTTACTTCCGAGTCCTTGTCTCCGTCCGCACTCCCCATCGTGAAATTTGTTTTGCAGAACGAAGCGCCGAAGCTGAGCCCCACAGACCTGTCTGCGTCCCCCTCGCTTGCGAATGCGCCACCCGCCAGCAAAGACGCTAGCAGAACAATTGAAAAAACTTTTTTCTTCATGTAGTTCTCCTTGTTTCAGTTTGTATCAATGATATTTCTCCGCCGGAAAAACACCATAGCGTTTCACGGAAATTTTCAATTTTTCAACGACATCGATGCGGAAAAAAAGACCGGGCGGATTTGCTTTCCGTCCGGTCCTCATTGAACCTGTTCGGAAACTTCGTTTCGGAACAGGTTGCTTTGAAATGCGAGAAAGGAATCGCACTGTCTTTGCGATTCCTTTCTCGTCGACTTGGGCGATAACATAGTTATCGAACAGGTCTATTCATTAGGAGGTCATTTTCTGGTTGTCTATCTTCTTGGCAGCTCCTTGGAACGGTCGTTCCATCCGTCTTTATCGCTTCTGCCGGTTCCGCCCTTCTGGGCTTGGCAGTTGTCGCCGCTTCTTTCCGAGCGTCTTTCGATTTTTGGAGCCTGCTGTGGAGTTTCGGAGCTTTTCCTTTCCTGCATCTTCTGCTTTCCGCTGTCCCCTCCGTTCTCGTAAGCCACCTGAATTCCTGGCATTGAAACCGCAACGACCGTCTTCGCCATTGCGGAACCGCCCAAAGCCAACGCCAAAACCGAAGCCGCCGTGATTTTCTTCATTGTATTCATAGAAATCTCCTTATGTTCAAAATCGATGCCTTTTTTGCCTACGGGGAGCTTCCGTTCCCCTTTGTGATTTTAGGATACGCCTTTTTCGCCGAATGGACTTTAGACGCGAATGAATGCGCTTTAAGAAAACGCTCATCGGGGATTAAGGAAAATTAGGGGGCAAGTGAGAATTTTGTTTATGAACTTTGGAATTCCTTCCTTAAATAAAGAGACATGCAGTAGACATTTTTTCGGGCGGCGGATTCATTTCATCAAACCTGTGTTGAATTCTCCATCAAAAAATCAAAGAGATTCTGCACTAGCACCCCGTCGTCGGTCATGTAGGTTGGCTGCAGTCCTCCGACTATCAAGACCTTCTTGAAGCTGTCTTTTATGGAAAGAAGAGGGCGCATCTCCTGCGCCTGTTTTTCTGCGGTGGGAAGATTCAATGCGGACTGGATGTAGACGCGCTCATAGCCTTTGTTGCAGACAAAATCCACTTCAATGGTTTTTCGTTCGCTTGTTCCTTCTTTGTTCTTGCCGTTCAGCGTAATCTGTCCCACATCCACCCATACTTGATATTTATGCGTAAATACGCATTTTTATCAAGTGAAAACAACTTGTTTACTTGATATTTATGCGTAAATACGCATTTTTATCAAATACGCCCCCGCTTGGACAATCCCGCACTTACGAGAATTTCATGAACTTTGCAATTTTTTGACGGAATTGTGTAGTTATGAGACGGATTGTTTTAGGTTGACCTCGTTTATTCATTCATAATGAAAAATGCCATGGCAAATAAAAAAAAGGAGGGCTACATGAAAAAAGTCTTGGAAACTGCACTTGCTGCGGTATTCCTTACTGGAAGCGTTTTTGCGGACATAACCACGAGCGTTTCCGTGTTGCAGGGGCAAGATTTGGTAACTTATCGTGCAGCGGATGACTCGAAGCAGGACGAGGTAGGCGATTCTGTCGGTTCGCAATCCGGCTGGGGATTCTTCAATGACGATTATTCCAAAAATCGCTACACCGGTATGTCTGTGAAAGGTCCCAATTATGGTGCCAGCATATCGTTGAAATTCAACAGGGATGTCGCCACGTCGAATGGTTATTCCGGCTACTATGACTATGGAAAGTTGCGGGTCGGCTTCGCCGGAAACGGACTTGGCGGCTCGGGTGACCTTACCGATCACTTGGGGGAATTGTATGGATTGTGGTACTACACCGAATCGCTTTACCAGTGGGAGCTTGAATACGAAGATACAAGCAGCCGACGCACTACAAAAGATTATGATGACTACATCTACAACGGATACAATATAACGAATGCGGGTGTTCCATTGGCGAACAAGGATGGAGGCCATGAATTCGGGCTTTCCTATCAATGGAACTTGTTCACTTTCAGGGGTGTGCTGATAAATGACCGCACAAGCACGAAAACCGGCGGAGAGTATTTCGGCTGGAGTAGATTCACCGATTTCAATCTGCAGGCGAACTACGTCAGCCGCGACAAGAAGGACAAAGCCTCCATCACATTCAAGATGGAAGGTTTGAAGACTTGGTTTTCGGATTCAAATGACAGCGATGACGAGAACTGCCCCAAAAAAGCCGACATAGGAGTGTGCATCGCCGCTTCCACCAAGTCCGTCAAAGACTGGCTGTTTTCTGGAGGCTACTCGCTTGTTGGGTTGAACCTTGGGGGCAATGTGACGGGCAATGTCTCCACCGACTACAACAAGAACGGCTTGTATGGAGAGGACGGCGAGAATTCTGATTTTTCAAAGGCGTACTGGGGGCACGGTCTCAATCTCGGAGCGCAATACAAGTACAAAGATTGGACGTTCACCCTCGCGAACCAGGTCACGCTCATTTTCCTGAGCGAGTATTCGAAGGCTGTCTCGGATATGCACAAGTACGGATGGAAACCATATCTGGGCGAAATCGCGAGTTTCACCGCTGTACGCAAGTTGACTTCCATGCTTACGGGGCAGGCCGCCCTCACCTATCGCAGCTACAACCTGAACAGCGAAAGTTACGGCAAGGCGGAGACAGGCATTTCGATTGCGCCGTCCGTCACATACGAACCAATCAAAAACTGCAAACTGACGGCTGGTCTTGAGCTTACTCTCGAAAATCTTGACGACACTCCAAAGGCGCTCTGGGCAAACGCCTCGTCCGCCAGTTGGGCGTATGTGTATCCACGGACGTTTTCAGTCCAGATTCCGGTGACATTCAATATAACGCTGTAAAAAAGAGGAGATGATGACTATGAAAAAGTTTTTTACGATTGCCGGAGCCGCGCTGATGCTGTCTGGCAGCGCTTCTGCAGTAACGCTGAATATTTCCGCACGCTATGGACAGAACCTTGCGACATATGCGAAAACTCCAAACGAAACCGAGGTTGATGACGGTTTCTTCTTCTGCGACAACTATTTCGACAACAAGGTCGGCGCGCAGTACACCAGCCGTGGAACATACGATTTCATCACTTTCAAGGCGGACGGAAGGTTTGCCGGAGTTGAAGCGAAACTCAAAGTGATGAGCAAGGACATAGGGATGCGCCTTTACAACGGCTGGGTAGGCACCGACAAATTCAAGTTCTATGCAGGCCGATTCGACGCCTATCCGCTTGTGGAGATTGTGGATGACGCGACTGTCGGCTACCACTTCAACAGCTACGCCTGCCAGTACCAGCCCGGTTTCGACCCCCAGGTCATGTCTCTGTTTTTGAGGGAGGAAGGGTTCGTGCGCCATGTAAGCAGCCGCATCGATTCGACTGCGAGCGACAATGTGAACGCGAAGGTGTCGCTCGACCTCGAAAGCAACAACTGGTACTTCTACGATGCGAACAACGCTGGCGCGTGCATCGACTACGACACAAGCTACTTCGGAAACAGGGGCGGCATGATGGTCCAGTATTCTCCTGACTATCGCTGGCTTTTTCGCTTCGTTTCCACTTTCGGCTCCGCATGGACGGAGGGGTCGGAATACACCAACAACTATATAGGCGAGAGGACGTTCACCAACTTCAACATGCAGGCAAACTATGTGAATCCGGGACTGTTCTCCGTCGCGCTCACGTTCAAGATGAGCGACATCATATCCGGCATCTACACCGACGGGGATTCTGCGTTGAAGAGTGCGGGAAGCGACATACAAGGAATGCTGGCAGTCTCTAGCGACTTTTTCCCAAAACTCCGCCTGTATGCCGACTATCTGTATGCCGCGGCCTTCCTCGGCATGGAGGACGTGTTCGGAAACAGCGACGTGCTCGTGTTCCACGCCGCCGATGTCCGCGCGGTATACAGCGTAACGGACAGAATAAAAGTCGGAGCGAACGGCAACATCTCTTCAATCGTCCAAAGCCAGTACGCGAAAAGCCTTGGCTACGATGACGGCTATTTCGGATTCAACTTCGGACTTTCCGCGAGCTATCGCTTCAGGGAGAACTTGGCATTCGACTGTACAGCCGGCGTGAGGTGCGTGAATGTGAACAACAGGAACAGCGATGACGAAAGGGACTGGAGGCAGGTGACTTGCCTTGGCATAGAGCCGAGCGTTTGCTGGACTCTCGCGAAGCACGCTTCTGTGAATCTCGGCGTAAACTTTTTGTGCCAAAACTTCTCCGACAAGGACGAAGGAAAATCGATATGGCTGAACAACAACAAGAACAGCCTTGCGTCAAGCACCGTCTATCCTGGAACGATTGTCGTGACAGTGCCTCTCTATATGAAAGTTTCTCTGTAGGAGTTGTCTATGCGAAAAAAAATGCTTTGCAGGCTGAAAAAGATATGCCGGTGTCTTGCGTTGATGTCGTTTTCGTTCGGTGTTGTCGGATGCGGTATGCTTGAGTCCGCCGACACCGACCCAATCTACTCTGAAAAAATCGATGGAGTCACCATCAGTTCGGACAGCGGAACGGAGCTTTTGAAGAGCGCCTCTGCGACCCTTACGGCCACGGTCGAGGCGGTGCACGCGAAAGAGGACGCGCTCTCCTATTCTTGGAGCATCTCACAGGGAAGCGAATACGCGAGCCTTTCCTCTGCAAGCGATGCGACGACGAAGATTACAATGAGCGATTCCGCCTTGGAGGAGGAAGTCGTCACCGTTTCCTGCACGGTGTCGTACAATTTCGGCGAATGCAACACCATAACAAGTTCAATCGACATAACCGTTGGCCAGTCTGGCACGGTCAACGCGCATTTTGACATGCTATGCGGCGTTTCCTCCTGGACATACTACACCGATTCCTCTTTCACGAACGCCGTGACGGGGGCGTTGACGAATAAGCAGGCTGAGGCAGTGGAAACAGGATACTTCAAGCCCACGACACTGAACTCTGACGGGAAACCCCGCGCGACGCTGGTCGGCTACAAGTTCATGAGAGCGAAAGTGGATAATGTTGGAGTCGTCGGCTATGAAGATATGACGGGAAAAAAGACCTCCAACTTGAACTGGGACTACTTCAAGGAAAAGGGCAGCTACTTGAAGCTCCACGTCTACGGAGACTGCAAAATAACAATAACAGGAGGCTCTGCGGCGGCTGAGGCTTTCCGTGGCGTGTGGGTGTACGACTCAAACGGCGAGGAAGTTGCTGAAATCTCTAATACAACCGAGTTGACCGAAAGGAGCTTTGACGCCTCCCTCAACGACGAGTTCTACATAGTCGGAAACAGCGGCGGTGTCACAGCGATTGACTGCGAAAGCGAAAATGAAAATGTAGAAGAAGACTGCTCTGTCGATTCGCTTTGGGATTTCTCAAACGCAACCTGCCAGCAGTACACGACTGATGGCGGAACTACTTATACGACGCTTGAAAGCACAAGCACAACGCTTTCATCGGCTAAATTCAAAAGTATCATGGCAACCAACAGCTCATCTGATGGTGTGGGCGCGATATTAATGGTAAATGGTCCAGCAAGTATTTCTTCTGGTAAACTCGCTGGAGGCAAAAAAGATTCTACTGAGAACACCATAAAATATGGTGGCTCTTCTATTCCATACTGTGTTCTAAAATTGGACGCAGCCGCGACTGTCACAATAACAGGTACATCTGGTAATGCTAGTAATATCTTCCGTGCCATTTTGCTTTCTTCTTCATGGCCTGCTTCAACATCGAATGCTGTTACCTATGATGGTTCGTCGTATACAGTGTCTGGCTCTGGTGTCATTGCCTATGCGACTGCGAATACGAATTTAAGCATAGTGCAGACGCTTGAGGCGGGAACTTATTATATTGGATTTAATGCGGCTAATATTGCAAGTATAAAAGCAATAACGGAATGATGGAGGTTCGTTCTATGAAAAAACAAAACAACAAATGCGGCGTTTTGCGCACCGTGCTTGCGTCGGCTCTTTTTGCCATGCCGTTTGTCGGCTCTGCGTCATTCTCGATTCTTGCATCGGGCTGCTCGAATTCGGATCCCTACATTCCGCTTTCCACGCTTCCGCTCAGCAACATCGACATCGACAATGCCGCGGCTGCCCGCGCGATGCTCAACTCGGACGGCAGCGTGAACGAAAGCTTGCTGCAGTCATCCCTTGACGCATTCGACCGTGAAAACGATGTGCAGCCGTATATCATCGCGAGTGCGGGCGGGGAAAGTTCATCTCAGGTCTGGACTCTCAAATACGGAGAGGCGGCCGGAGAAGAAAAATACGGCACTGTCTACAAAAGCGGCATAGCGAACGGATTCGACGCTGTGAACTACGCCATAAAAGCCCTGCCCAGCGACCGCGACAGCAAGTACAAAGTCCGCGTCGACTCCGACTTGTACTCTGGAGAAGAAAGCAGCACCGATGGAGTATCCACTGCTTCTTCAATATCGAACCTGTATTCGATAGCTCTCGCCGACTATACGATACTCGATTTCCATGGCCACACCCTCTACGCGAACAACGCCACGGGCGACAATATCGTGCCTGTGTCGCTCACAAACGTGAAATACTGCTCCGTCAGGAATCTCACGGTTTCCGGCCACGCCCGCTACGCAATCTGGGCGCAGGGGGTCGACAACTGCGTGTTCGATACGATAGCGATTGAACTTGACGGTTCAAGCGACTCGAAAAATCTGGGGCTCCGCATCGCGGAGAAAGGCACGACATGGAGCAGCAACATCTATGTGGACAACATCACGGCAAGTGGCTGCTACGACCAGGCCGTTGAGACTATGAAAGTTGACGGAATCTACATAGGCACCGTCACCGCCACTGACTGCAATGACTGCGGCCTTCTGCTCAACACAACGACGAATGCCGTGGTCGGCACTGTGAACGGAACCAGATGCTCTCCACGTTCATCCGGAGGCGTGTATGCGGCATTGCGCACCGCGAATTTTGTCGGACCCGACGTTTATGTCCACAAGGTGAATGCCGATTCGTGTGGCAGGGCCTATTTCTGCGTCTCTGCTTGCGCGGGAATTTCAATCGATGAAGTGAACGCCGAGAACTGCTATGCGCAAGGAATCCTGCTTCAGGATGCGCAGAACATAACAGTGCGGGGCGGAACAATCACGGCTGGAGACAACACCGCTTCCTCATACGGCATACAGCTTACGAACGGTAGCTCAGGCGGAACCCTTTCAACCATGAACAACACGTTCAAGAACATCGCGATTTCCGGCTACAGCGCTCCGATTAATGAAGGAAATAGCGACTGGAATTCATTCATCGACTGTACAAGTACTGGTGGAACTTTCAGCGCGAACTCTGTGACAGCCGTCCGCGAAGAACACACGGACAGCGTTCTCGAAATTCCTGCCGGCACTACAGAGATTGCAGATGGCGAGTACATGAACTACACTGCCATAAAAAGCGTCGTGATTCCTTCGTCCGTAACCTCCATTGGCAAGAACGCATTCGCAGGCTGCGCCTCGCTAGAAAGCGTGACATTCGAAGAAAATAGCTCTTGCGTGTCTGTGGGCGATTGCGCTTTCTCCGGCACCGCAATAACGGAAATTTCGTTTCCAGAAAGCGTTGCGAGTTTTGGCTCCAACATCCTTCCGTCCGTCTGCACCGCAGTCGAAGTAAAAGCGTCGTCCCTCTCTTCCATGGGGACCGAAGCTTTCTTCACGCTTTCTTCCCCGTCCAAAATCACTTTCGCTTCTCCGGGCGCATACAGCGGGCACACTTACACAGACGGTTCCATCGTCTACGGAGCCAGTTCCTTGACCGATACGGAATGGGTCTACTGGTACGGATACACTCGAAGCACTCTGGAATAGCGTCCCAATTTTTTTTAGGAGAAAAGATATGAAACGACTTTTTTCAGGAACAGCAATGTGCTCTCTTGCGGCTTTTTTGCTGCTTTCCGGTTGTGAAACGACTTCGTTTGATGATGGCAAGTCGGAGATGAATGTCATAAGAATCGACAACTCCGCCGCCGCCCGCGCCATGCTTGATTCCGACGGCAATGTGGACACGGGAGCTTTGCAGAATGCGCTTGATGCGTTCGATTCTGAAAACGAACAGGAACCATATTTCATCGCAAGCGCGGTCGGAAATGCCAGCGGGCAGCGATGGACACTTTCCTATGGAAAAGGCGCGGGAAGAAATGCCGGACTTGTCTTCAAGAAAGGAATTGAAAACGGCTTTGACGCCATAAACCTTGCCATGCGCTCTCTTCCACATGCCAGAAACATGAAACTCAAAATCCTTGTTGACTCGGATCTCTATTCAGGCGAATCATTCACATCCGACGGAAGCTCTGAAATCCAAGATGTCGCGAACCTCTATTCTATTGAAGTTCTCAGCCGTTCCATACTTGATTTCGGCGGACATACTCTTTACGCACAGAATTCTGTCGGCGACAATATCGTTCCAATATCGATTACAAACAAGCAGTTCGCTTCCGTCAGGAATTTGACCATAAAAGGACATGCCCGCTACGCAATCTGGTGCCAGGGATGCGACAACATGGTGTTCGACAACATAAGGATAGAGCTGGACAACGACGAGAAGGTGAAGAACCTTGGTCTTCGCATAGCGGAGAAAGGAAGCACTTGGGGAACAAACATCTATGTCGACAACATCTATGCGACAGGATGCCGGGACAACGCAGTAGAAACGATGAAAGTGGACGGAATCTACATCGGCACCGTCACTGGAGTCGACAACAACGATTGCGCACTGCTCTTGAACACCACGACCAACGCCGTTGTGGGCACCGTCAACGGCACCCGTTGCTCCCCACGCGCGACAAAGGGCGTATATGCCGCGTTCCGCACCGCGAACTTTGTGGGACCTGATGTCTATGTTCACAAAATCAACGCTGTCGAATGTGGACGAGGCTATTTCAGCGTATCGGCGAATTCAGGCATCTCAATCGACGAGTTCAACGCCGAAAACTGCTATGCACAGGCCGCTCTCATCCAGGACACGCAGGGACTCGTGATTAAGAGCGGCACAGTCAAGGCTGGCGGCAACTCTACGGATACCGCATTCAGGCTCACGAATGGCTCTGACGGTGGAAAACTCGATGTGATGAACAACACATTCAGAAACATCAAAATCGAAGGCTACGCAAAATGCTTTGTCGAAGACGAAGGCAAGTCTGATTGGAACGTATTTGTCAACTGCACTACCGACGGAAGCAGTTTCGGGCCACATTCCCTGACAAAAGAACGGGAGACGCACTCTGAGCCTTCTATAGAAATTTCCAGGTCCACGACCGAAATAGCGGCTGGAGCATACATGAACTATACCGCCCTCACCAGCGTCACTATTCCGAAAAGCGTAAAGAAAATCGGAAAAAACGCATTTTACGGCTGCGAAAATCTTTCCGAGGTTAAATTTGAAGAAGGTAGCGAGCTTTCTGAAATCGGGAGCCAGGCGTTCGGCGGTACTTCGATAAAATCGGTCGTCTTTCCTTCTTCCGTGCGCGTTTTCGGCTCAAACATCATGGGCAGAAACTGTGAAAGCGTGGAAATCACATCCAAGAAGATTGACTTCATGGCATCCTGCGCATTTTTCAACCTTGCAGATCCGTCGGAGTTGAAAGCCCCCGCAAAAAGCGGCTGCCTGAACCACATATATGACGACGGCATCATATTCGGTATGCCGAAGCTTGAGAAAGGCACGGAAAAAGCGACATGGTACTTCTGGTACAGTCCGTTGCGCACCGCTCTCAATTCCTCGCCAAAACTGCTACAATGTTCTCCATGAACGTTCTAATAATCCAACCACCAATCGTGCAGCTGAACACGGCTTATCCAAGCGGAGCTTATCTTTCGGCTTTTTTCAGAAGGGAAGAATTCAAAGACAGAATCGAAAGCGTGAGGTGGCTGGATTTGGGAATCGAGCTTTTCTATGCGGTTTTTTCGAGGAAGGGGCTTGAGAGGCTTTTCTCACTCTGCTCCGAGAAAGCTTTGCAGAAAGCTTCCGAGGCAGAGAGGAACGGAGACGACGGCACGGCATTCAACCTGCGGCGGTACGTCTCCACAAGAAAACTCTGGATTGACTGGATAGACGACATCGTGTCGATTCTCCGCGCCGACAGGAGCGGATTCGAGAACGCCCACCGCTTCGTCTTCGGAGCGCACGTCCCCCGCGGGAGCCGCATGGAGAATTTCCTTGAGAACCTCGACCACGACCTCTCCACCGACGACGCGCGGAGCCTCGCGAGTTTCGCCCTCGCCGACATCGCCGACTTCATAGCGGCCGTCTTCGACCCGAACTTCAGCCTTGTGCGCTACGCCGAGGCCCTCACAGTGAGCGAATCCACGTTCGCCCAAATCGAGAAGGGCGCGTCCTCGCCAGTCATGAGAGAATTCTACCTTCCGATTCTTGAGCGCATGGACTTGAAGGGCGACCTCGTCCTGATTTCTGTCCCCTTCGCCGGAACGTTCGCGGCCGCCCTCGCCACCGGAAAATTCTTCAAGGAAAAGTACGGCGAAAAAGTCTTCGTCTCCATGGGGGGCGGCTTCATCAACACGGAGCTTCGGGAGACAGTCGAACCCGCCCTGTCAAAATACTGCGACGCGCTGAGCTTCGACAGGGGCTACTCAGGCTACAAACAGCTTCTGGACAAGTCGGAGAAATTCTTCAAGATGCGCTTCTTCAGAAAAGGTTCCGTTTCGGACGTTCTTGAGCGCGACGAGGAGTCCGAGAACTACGAGAAGGAAGTGACCAGGACTCTCGTGCCCGATTTTTCCGACATCGATTTTTCGAGATACCCAAGATTGCTGGACGACAAGAACCCGATGCACAGGCTCTGGTCGGACGGCGCGTGGATAAAGGCGTACATGGCGCACGGCTGCTACTGGCACAAGTGCGCCTTCTGCGACGTGACGCTCGACTACGTATGCTCGTTCTGCCCGACCGACGTCCACGCGCTCTACGAGGGACTTTTGCGGACGGCGGAGGAGAAGGGCGTTTTCGGAATCCATTTCGTGGACGAGGCCATGCCGCCTTCGATGATGGTGGAATTCGCAAAAGAGAACATCGCTCACGGCTCTCCGCTCTCGTGGTGGGGCAACGTGAGATTCGAAAAATATTTCAGCCGCGATGTGGCCGATTTCCTCGCCGCGGGAGGCCTCGTTGGCGTGTCGGCGGGACTTGAGAGCGCGACCGGAAACGGCCTGACCGCAATCCACAAGGGCACCGACCTCGAATCCATCGTTGGCGCGTGCTGCGCGTTCAAGGAAGCCGGAATTCTCGTCCACGCCTACATGATTTACGGCTACTGGTGGGAGAAGCCAATCGACTTGATGAATTCGATGGAGACGCTCAGGCAGTTCTACGAGAACGGGCTTTTGGATTCATGCTTCTGGCACAAATTCGTCCTCACGAGGCACTCCCGCGCCTTCAAGGAATGGAAGGAGGGGCTGATTCCCGACTTGAAGCCCATTTTGAACGACGACCAGCCCCTCTTCGCCAAGAACGGAATGCATTTCGAGGGCGAGAAGAAATCGAACAAATACGGAAGATTTTTGGATTATTCGCTGAACCAGTGGATGCACGGAGAGAATTTGAACGTTCCCGTGCAGAGCTTCTTCGACTTCCAGATGCCCAAGCCGACCGTGCCCAAGGACTTCATCTCAAAACTCATCGAAAAATACGAGTCGAGAAGGGACGAGAGCTTCAGGAAAGTCCCGGCCGATGAAAACAAGAAAATCTGGCTCGGAGGGGAGAAGGTGGAAATCGGAAAAGGAAGAGTCGGCTGGTTCTACATGGGAGAGTTCTTTGAGGAGAAGGCGGACGCTCCAGAGAGGAAATTCCGCGGCAAAGGGCTTTGCGTCCTTCCGTGAGCGGCAAAATCAGAGCATCGTCTTGAAGGAGAATCCTATCTCGGTGGAGTTTATCGTGTAGTCCGTGTTCGCCAGGATGAAGACCTGCTCGAAATCCTCGAACACTTTCCTCACAATCATGAAGAGCATGAGAGAGAACGGGCTGACGTTCACAGTGAATTCCGCTCCGTAGTTCATGTAGTGGACGGTGTGCTGGTAGCGCATGTTGTCGATTATCATCATCGGGGAGTAAGAGGCGTAGTAGGTGTGCGAGAAATGCTTGTTCACCTGCCTGAAATATTGAATTCCCCCAGCGGGACTGCAATATGTGAACTCTCCGTTTGAATCTCCATAGAACAAATCGTCAACTAGATTTACGAAAGAGAATCCCACGAACGGCATGAAATTCAAGAACCAGGTTCCGATTTTCGGAAAATAGTACTGGTACTCGAATTCCACGCTCTTCAAGTTCTCGTTCATCGTCTTCTTGTTGTACGCGTCCAAGAAGTTCGACTGCTCGCTCCAAAGGAAATCGGGCTTTTCGGAAAAACCGAAGTCGAGGACCGCCCTTGAAGTGAGTCGTTTCTTGAAGAACGAATGGAAGAGAAGCCCGCTCGTCTCAAGAACGAACGAGCTTTCCACGTTCTTTCCGTTCTCCTTCGCCATCAAGTTGAAGAGTTGCCTGCCCGAGGTCGAGTCTATCGTCCAATGGAGAATGTCCGACCTCGAATTTATCGTGAAAGAGAAAGCGGGAAGAGCGACCGAAATGAGAAAAACAATCGATAGAACGCACTTCCGCCTCATCTTACGCCCGCCGCTCTTTATATCCGGGCGAGACCCGCTTTTCTGGCCTCTTCCGCCACAGCCGCCGCCACGACTTTCGCGACTCTTGGGTCGAAAACAGACGGAATTATCATGTCGGGTCCGAGTTCCGCTTCCGAGACGAGGGATGCCAGGCCACGGCTCGCGGCGATTTTCATCTCCTCGGTGATTTTTGAAGCGCGGCAGTCGAGCGCGCCCCTGAAAAGTCCCGGGAACGCCAAAAGGTTGTTTATCTGGTTCGGATAGTCAGAGCGTCCCGTTCCGATTATGTACGCTCCGGCCGCCTTCGCCTTCTCGTATGTGATTTCAGGCTCCGGGTTCGCCATCGCGAACACAATCGACTTCGGAGCCATCGACTTCACCATCTCCTCCGAAACCAGATTCGGCGCCGAGACGCCGACGAAGATGTCCGCGCCCACCATGGCTTCCTTGAGCGTCATGCGCTTGTTGTCCGGGTTCGTGATTTCCGTGAGCTCCTTCGTGAGGAAGTCGTACTTGTCGTAATCTTCTTTTATAACGATTCCGTTGATGTTGAATCCGTAGATTTTTCCGATTCCGAATTTGTGGAGCATCCTGATTATCGAAGAGCCGGCGGCGCCTGTTCCAGAAACGATGAGCGTGCAGTCCTCAGGCTTCTTTCCCGCCACCTTGAGCGCGTTCATTATGGCCGCCGTAACGACAATCGCCGTTCCGTGCTGGTCGTCGTGGAAGACCGGAATGTCCAGCTCCTTTATGAGAGTGCGCTCGATTTCCACGCAGCGCGGAGCCGAGATGTCCTCAAGGTTGATTCCGCCGAAAGTCGGAGCAATCTGTTTGCAGAATTCGATGATTTTCTGCGGGTCCTTCGTGTCGATGCAGAGCGGAACCGCGTCCACGCCCGCGAATTTCTTGAAGAGCACGCACTTTCCTTCCATGACGGGAAGACCCGCCGCAGGCCCTATGTCGCCGAGTCCGAGGACAGCCGTTCCGTCTGACACGACCGCTATCGTGTTCCCCTTCCATGTGTACTTGTAAACGTCGTCGGGATTCTTGTGGATTTGCCTGCAAGGCTCCGCGACTCCCGGTGTGTATGCGACGGACAAATCGTCCCTCGTCTCAAGGGGCATTTTCACTTCTGTTGAAATCTTGCCCTTCCATTCTTCATGCTTTTCGAGTGCTTTTTCGTAAATTGTTGCCATAATGGGAAAGTATAGTCTAAAGCGTAGCGAAATTCGACAGCGAATTTTCTCCATCGGCGTCCATTCTCTTGAAAAACTTGGCAGAACAACGGTTCTTTGAAAAAACGAGTAAGTTTTTGAGATGTTTTTCAATGGACTTTGCCAAAAATAACAGTATATAATGAGAAAAATTTAATTTTAAAAAGGAGTAATTCTATGTCACTCGTAGATAACTTGAAAAAAAGGTCTCTGAGCCGAAAGATTTTCGCAATCGGTTCCGCGGTCACGTTCATTGGATTTTTGCTTCCAATAATAAAGGTCGATGACCAGGCAAAGGGACTCAAGTATGAAGACACTGAAATCTCTTATGAAGAAGAAGTGGAGCTCACCCCAGAAGAACTCGCAGCCGCCCAGCTCGCAGCCGCCAACGCCGTAATCGCGTCGAAGGCCGCCGAAGCCGCGACGACAGCCGCCCAGAATTTCAACAGCAGCGATCCTTCAATCCAGGGATTGTTGGCGACAGTGGAGACTACAGTCGAAAGGACAATCGACGACGTAAAAGCAATCGCCGCAGGCGACGAGGATGTGAAGAAGGCAATCGAAGCCGTTCCTACAAAGAAAGTCGTCACAAAGACAAAGACAGAGAAGCTCCCACAGAAGCACATCAAGGACATCAAGTCCACAAAGTCCCTCCTCTGCGGATTCACGGATGACGACCTCTCTGAGTTCGATGTCGAAGAGTACCCTGAGTACGACGATTTGAAGCTCTCTACAGAAGAATTCGCTAAGAAGCATCCGGAAGCCAACACGAAAGAGCAGTACTTGAAGAAGTACAACCTCAAGAAAGTCGATTTCTCCGAGTACGACTGGAAGAACGAGATTTTCACAGACTTCGAGCCTGGAAAGCCTTCAATCTCTGGAGCCGCAGGCTACTTCAACGTTGCCGACTCTGCTGGTGGATTCGCTTACAACTCGACATTCCTCGTCATCCTTTGGCTCATGGCAATCGCCGGAATCGTGGCTTTCATCTTCTCAAACGGTGTCGTCCTCGACGTCCTCATTTGGCTTGTCGGTGCCGCTTTCGGAATCGCCGCCCTCGTGACAATCCCAAGCTACCTCGAAGGCTCTGAGTACAGCGTCTGCGTCGGAACTTTCATCATCGCAATCGGCTGGGTTGCAGCCCTCGTCGGTGCCGTAATCTCTGTAATCAAAGTCGAGCAGCAGGGAATCAGAAAGACTCTCTAATTTGACTTGAATATGTTTTTCAAAGGGACCGTCTTTTGGCGGTCTCTTTTTTTTGCCGATTCGCTTTTTCTTTATTAATTTGAATTCATAAATATCAGGCCGCATTTTTCTGTCGGCCGCTGTTTGGAGAAAAAGAAATGGCACAACATCAATTTCAGACCGAAGTAAACCAGCTTTTGAAGCTCATCATCCATTCAATGTATTCCAACAAGGACATTTTCCTCCGCGAAATCGTTTCGAATGCATCGGATGCGTTGGACAAACTCAACTATCTGACAGTCTCAGACGCCGCGTACAAGAACATAAAGACAGACCCGAGAATCGACATCACCTTCGACGATCCGAACAAAATCCTCACGGTGCAGGATTCTGGAATCGGAATGGACGAGGACGACTTGAACAACAACCTCGGAACAATCGCCCGCTCCGGCACGAAGGCTTTCATCGAGCGCGTGTCGCAGGACAAGAACGCTGGAGAGTCCAACCTCATCGGACAGTTCGGCGTGGGCTTCTATTCGGCTTTCATGGCGGCAAAGCAGATAAACGTCATCACGAGAAAGGCCGGAAGCGACAAGGTGTTCAAGTGGTCTTCCGACGGCACCAATTCTTATTCCGTGGACGAAATCAAGGCGGATTCCGACGAGGCCAAGAAATACGGATTCGACGACAAGGAGAAGCACGGTTCTGCAATCGAGATGGTCTTGAACGACGACTCGAAGGAGTACGCTTCAAGATGGAAGCTTGAGGAGCTCATCAAGAAATACTCCGACCACATCGCCTTCCCGATTTACCTCCACTACACGCAGAACACCTACGACGACAAGGGCAACACGACGGGAAGCGAGGCGAAGGTCGACCAGATAAACTCGGCTTCCGCATTGTGGAAGAGGTCCAAGTCAGAGCTCAAGAAAGAGGACTACAACGATTTCTACAAGACGATTTCCCACGATTCGACTGACCCGCTCCACTATGTGCACACACACGCAGAGGGAACACAGGAGTACACGACTCTCTTCTACGTTCCTCAGCAGGCTCCGTTCGACATGTACCAGGCGGACTACCAGAGCGGCGTGAAACTCTACGTCAAGCGCGTCTTCATCACCGACGACGACAGGGAGCTTCTTCCTGCCTACCTCCGCTTCGTCCGCGGAATCATCGACAGCGAGGACTTGCCTTTGAACGTGAGCCGCGAAATCCTCCAGCAGAACAAGATTCTGGACAACATCAAGAGGGCTTCCGTCAAGAAACTCCTCTCCGAATTCAAGAAGATGGGCGAGGAGGCCGACAAGGCGAGAAAGTCCGAGAAGCCGACAGACGATGAGAAGGCCGCAATCGAAAAGTGGAACAAGTTCGTCAAGAATTTCAACCGCCCGATGAAGGAAGGATTGTACGCCGACTACGCCAACAGGGACGAAATCGCGGAAATCGTCAGGTTCAAGTCCACAGACGACTCCGGCAACGGCGACGACAAGTGGACGAGCTTCTCCGACTATGTTTCAAGAATGAAGCCTGAGCAGAAGGCAATCTACTACATCACAGGAACCGACGAAAAGAACCTCCGCTCGTCTCCGCTCCTCGAAGCCTACAAGAAGAAGGGCTTTGAAGTCCTCATCATGGCGGACGACATCGACGACATCGTGATTCCGTCGCTCAACAAGTACAAGGAATTCGAGCTCAAGGCCGTGAACAGGGCCGGAAGCGACGACGAGCTTGGAGTGGACAAGGAAGAGGACCGCAGCCTCCGAAATCCTTAGGTACCCGTCCTCTGCGCTTCCTTCCGTGGCTGTTCCTGCTTCTGAGAAGACTAGCCCGGAAAGCGATGGAGTGTTCTCATTAAAATAGCCGTGGCAGGCGAAGTGCAGAATCTTGAACGAAGACAGTTCGCCAGTTCTTGAAAGTTTTTTCAGCTCGCTTTCTTGTGCGTCCGACCCCATGAGTGTGTCCATCCGCTCCCCGAAAACGGCATTTTTGATTCCCTCGATTTCCGCCCCCGTTCCCGGAATGTTCTGCCAGCATATTTCCTCTTTGTGTTCCTTTTTTTCTCCTCCCTTTCCTGGAATCAGGAGCTTTTTCTTCTGTAGCCCCCTGCTTCCTGCTTCTTCGCCGTTTTCGTAAAGGGGGTTTCCGATTGCCATGAGCCGCTCCGTTCCGTAAGTGTTGGATAGAGATGCCAATCTGCTCACCGAGATTGATGGGGAGAACGTCACTGTGTATCTGGAGCCGAATTCGCCGTTCTCGTTTTCGAGCATGTCGAACGGAATGGTGTGCAGACCTCCATCAGGAACGATGACAACGTTCTTGATTTTGTCGCTGAAGTGTTTTTCGGCATCCGACAACAGTGCTTCGTAGAGTTTTTGCGCGCATTCCTTGATTTCTGTGTCTGAGATGCCGCGCTTTTCCTCTATGAGCCTTCTGAATCGTCTTGTTTCGCTCATTATTTTTTCTGTGTCCGTTATTCCGACCGTCTTGATTTTGTCTTTGCTGACTATTATGCACCACGAACCGTTTTGCATTGAGACCGCTGAGGATTCGAGTTTTCTGGAAAGCTCGGCGTTCAGCTTTGCGTATTCCGAATTCCAAATGACGTATTCGAGTACTACCGTGTCGTCAGGGCATTCCTTCATGATGTTCTTTGCATCGACGGGTTTTGGGAAAAGAAGCTGCGCGCACTTCGGATTCTTCTTCACAAGTTCGTCCTGGAGTCTTTTTAGCGCGCGTTCGGCTTCCAAGAGGTTTTTCTGCTTTCTCTCCTGTTCGCTTTTCTCATGGGTGGATATTTGGGATTCAAGGTCGCTTATGCTTTTTGTCAGCCGCTCATACTCCGACCTCTCCTCATTCGTTATTTCGGGAAGTGAGAGCGCGGTCCTCGCGCCGAGTTGTTCAAGGAAGCCTCTGTTTCGGAACGATTCCGAATAGAATAGGGCTGATTCTTCGTCTCCGTTTTTCAAGGCCAAGTCAATCGCGCTGTAGAATAGCGGGTATACCTGCGCCGTCATCTCCGTCCTGTCGTCCGGATAAGATGCGAGCCTGGCTTTTTCTGCTTGCCTTATTCCGAGGTCGCACGCCCTTTTCATTATGGACATCACGTATTCTTTGTTCTCTTCGTTTTTGAATTCGAAATTCAGTTCGCCGAGTCCTTTCTTCATGAACACCACGGTTTCCGTCATTCTGTCTGCGACATATTTGTGCTCTTCGGAATTCTCAAAATGGAGAATAGCTTTGTCGAGCAGGGAGAATCCCTCGAAAACGTCTTCCTCGCTTCCCCTTTTAAAGGCGAACTGCGCTAGTTCCCACAGGATGAGCGCTTTGTGCCATGCAAGCCCGTCGCTTTCTTTTTCAAATATCTCAAGGGCCGTTCTGAGGGACTCCTCCGCCTCGGTGGTGTCACCGATTTTTTTCTGGAGCATCGCCCTCTGGGTAAGGAACTGCCCTTCAAACGAACTTTTTTCCCCGTGTATTTTCCTGATGATGTTGATTGCTTTTTCATAGTTCAGCAATGCTTCCTCGTTTTTTGAAAGCGCCGCGCATGTGTTCGCGAAGTTCAGGTATGTCGCAGCCGCGGTGTCGCTCTCTTTTCCGAACGTCCGTTCCTGTATGTCGATTGCCCGTTTTTGGAAGTTGTACGCTTCCGAAAGCTTCCCTTCGATGAAGAAAATCCGCGAAATCGTCAAATATGTCTTGGCGGCGTGGAACTCGCTCTTCACCTTTGCTTTTTCCAGTATTCCAAGTGCCTGCGCTATGAACGCTTCCGCGCGGACATTGTTCTTCTTCAGGCAGCTTTTGTACGCCATGTTGGCGCATACGGAAGCGAAATTCAGTTCTGGAAAGCCCGTCTCTTTTTCCAAACGCTCGTAGATTTCGTATGCCCTTTCTAGTGCTTCCGATGATTTTTCCCTTTCTCCGAGCATGTCGTATGTCGAAGATATGTCGTTGTAGAATACTGCCAGATTGCTCCTGAATGTATCGATTCCTTCAGCTTCCGCGATTGCCTTCTGCAAAAGCTCCTTTGATTTTTCGTAATCGCCCGTGTTTGCGTATGCCAGTGCCATCCCTTCGAGAATCAAGCTTTCCGTTTTCTTCTCGTTCTCTCCCCTTTGAGTTACGCCCTTTTCAATGAGGGATAGCGCGCTTTTGAAGTACTGTATCGCATCGTATGGTTTTCCCTGAAACAAAAGAACCGTCGCGAGCGAGTTGTATGTGCCATGGATGTAAGCGTCCGCCCCTTCCGTCGTCTTGGCTGTTTCAATCACCGCTAGATACTCTTTTTTCGCATCCTCAAGATTTCCCGCTTCCTGGAACAAAGCCCCCTTCCTGCTCCTTGCCATTATGTACTGTTCGCTTTCTTTTCCGTGAAGCGTTTCGGCTTTCTCAATCTCGCATTCGATATATTTCTCGGCGTTTTCAAAGTCGCCTTTCATGATGTAGCAGTTCGCGATATAGCCGAGCGAAGTTTCCGCAAATGCACTGTCTTCCTGTTTCGTATCCGTCGAAATCGAAATGACTTTTTCGAAGTGGCTTATTGCGTTTTCAGGTTCGGAGAGCGAATAATGGACAGAGCCTTGATAATAATGCGCCCAAACTGCGTCTGCCGATTTCCCAAGATTCATGTTCGTCAGCATTGCCTGGAGTCTTGAGAGCCATTCAAGAGACTCTCTGAATTTCCCGTTCTGCATTTGCAGGAGAGCCATTTGGACGAGCCCGCTTTCGTATTGTCCGCTGCTCTCTCCGTATTTTTCTTTTGCTTGGAGGATTTCTTTTTCCATTGCGGCTTCCTTCTCCTCGAAGGTTTGCGCGAACTGGGCGTGGCAGGCGAGGAGAAGGCTCAAAAAAAGGACGGATTTTTTCATGGATTCACATTCACCTCAAGTTTGTAGGAAATGTTCTTGTCCCCAGACGAGTATGAGTATCTGTATGAGTATCCGCAGTTCGGCCATCTTCTTCTGATTACGACTGCGAACTTCGTCTCGTTTTTTAGAAAATCCATAACGCTTTTCAGCGCAGCCGTGTTTGTCACTATGAATTTCAAAGAAAATGAAGTCGAGTCCGCCTGCGAGACCGTCTCTTCAAGCACTTTCTCGAAATCTTCCTGGTCCTTCACGAAATCGACTGCCTTGACAGGCTTCTTGAAGATGACCGCCTCACTCGGATTCTTTATGTCCTCTTCAAAATTCTCGAGTTCCCTGTATGTGTATGGCTCTCCTTGCAGGATTCCCCTGAAATATTCTTCGTAGTTCATGGCGATGCTTCCGTCGGGATTTTCGTCTATGACTTTCTTGGATATTTCGTCAGGCGAGTGGTAGTCCAGTCCGCACATTTCCCTGTGCTGCAGATTGAAATACGGCGGGTACAGCGTGTTGTCGTCCCATGTCACGTCCATCTCGTAGCAGTTTCCGCCTACCGAGAGAATGTTCCATGCGTGACTGTCGCTTTGCAGCACCGCGCACGGAATCGAAAGCTGCTGCATGTAGTATTGGAAAGCCCTCGAATATCCTGCGCAGACTGTCTTGTACTCGACTACCGCGCTCCATGCGCTCTGGAGCTTTCCTCCGTAGTTGCCGGAATTGAACGACACCGTGTCGTATTCTGTTGAAAGGCAGAGAAAATCGTGGACATACTTTATCTTGTCCATGTCGTTTTCCAATAGCGAGGCGTAGAAGATAATCGGAACGCTCATGGCATAGAATTCGTCGTAGCGTTTCTGGGCTTCTTCTTTCGGGAAAATGTAGTTGAAGACAACTTTCGTGATTGTTCCGTCCGAGTTGAAACTGTAGTTGACGTTCCCCACCCACCAGAATATTTCGGGATTGTCGTTGTAGACAGCGATGAGCAGGTTGTGAAGCTCCTGTCTTTCCACTTTCGTTTGCAGGAAAAGCTCGTCGTTGTAGGCTGACAAGGCTGTGTAGATTTCGTCGTAGGCATCCTTCAGCCGTTTTTCGAGGCTTGAGCGGAAGAACAGAGAAGAGTCCGGTATGACGTCGCCGAAGACGTTCTCTTTCGGCGTCCGTATTATTCCTGCCCTCGTCTTTTTGAGCGGAATGTCGCTTTTGTTTTTTGTTCCGTCCTCTTCCGATTGGACAAAACCTCCGTGGAACTCCGAGTGGCTGAGTTCCTCCTCCTGGAACACCGTCTTTATTTTCCCGGCGTGGGAACTGAGGGAAATTGAGAATACCGCAGCAAAAAATAAAATCCTTTTCAACATAGGAAAAATTATAAGCGGTTTCTCATCGATTTCTTTCTGGCATTGCGGTTGCCGATTTTTTTTAAATCACTTTCTTGTCGAGCCACTTTTTCCCGTGGAAGCGGGCGAGGAAGAACGCACCCCGGAAAATCCAGTCCAGGTACATTCCAATCCAAACTCCGTAGAGCGCGAGGCTCGTGTTGGAGGGATTCCGCTTGAGTATGAAGTACGAGATGAGGAAGCTGAAGAGCACGCGGAACGCCCACATGGAGATGTTGGAGACGACCATCGTGTACTTGGCGTCGCCCGCAGCCCGGAGTATGTTCGGCATCGTGAACGACATCGGCCAGAACACCACGTTCACCGCCATGCACGTCCTTGTCACGCCCACTGTCAGAGCCGCCGTCTCCGGGGAAAGCCTGAACGGAATGACAATAAGCGGAGCGAAGATGAAAATCACCAGGCTCACAACGAACATCGCGGCGTAGGTGGTCTTCATCATCATCTTTCCGTACCTTTTCGCCTCGTCCTTCTGCCCGGCTCCGATGCACTGTCCGACAATCGTTATCGAGCCGAGACCAATCGCGTTTCCCGGAATGTTGGAGAATCCGGCTATCGTGTTCGTGATGGCGTTCGCCGTGATTGCCACCGTTCCGAATCCCGACATGAACGACTGCACGAAAATCTTTCCGATGTGGAAGACCGAATTCTCGATTCCGCTCGGGATTCCGACCTTCAAAATCCGCTTTATGATTCCGAAGTTGATTTCGAATTTCCAAATTCTTTCTATATAAATCACGTTTTTTGGATTGCAGAGGAGGACCAGCATGATTATCGCCGCCACGAACCGGCTTATGAGAGTCGAGATTCCGGCTCCGTCCACTCCGATTTTCATTCCGTAAATCAGAATCGCGTTTCCGGCTATGTTGATGGCGTTCATCGCGATGCTCACCTTGAGCGAGAGCTTTGAATTCCCCATCGAGCGGAAGAGGGCGGCCGACGAGTTGTAGATTGCAAGGAACGGAAACGAAAGCAGAATCCACACGAAATAGTCGAGGGCGTTCTTCATGACGGCAGGCTCCGTCTTTCCGTAGAGCGTGCTCAGAATCTTCTCCTTGAGCGGGAGGCAGAGCGCGATGATGACCACTCCCAAAAAAGACGCGACGTACAGAAGCTGCTTCGCCGCCTTCCTTGCGTTCTCAGGCGATTTGTTCCCCAGATACTGGGAGCTTACGACCGCTCCGCCTGTCGCGAACGCCGCGAAAAGCTGAATCATCAGCTGGCTGAACTGGTCGATGAGCGAGACTCCCGACACGCCTTCCTCTCCGATTGACGAAACCATGAGCGTGTCGCACGCGCCGATTGTGATTGCCAGGAACTGCTCGGCCACGAGCGGCAAAATCAATTTCAGTAAGTATCTTTTGTCGAAAAGAGGGGATGAATTCTGCGTCATAAATCTTCGTGTGTTGAAAAAAAAATCCCGCCGGTTTGACGGGATTTGCAAATTGTTGGAACTGGCTTATTTTATGCAGACAACCACAGAGTTGTCGGCAGAGCTGAATGGAGCCGGAATGTACTTGTCAGCGGCCCAGTCGTTCTCCCAGCGGCTTCCGTCGATGAGGTAGCGGAACTGGTATTCCTTTCCTGCCTCAAGGGCGATTTTCACAGAAAAAGAGCCGTCCTTGCCCTTTTTCAGCGGTGTCTCTGTGGAAGACCAGCTGTTGAAATCGCCGGCGATTGTGATTGATTTTGCTCCCTGTGCAGCTTCGGCTGTTACAGTGAACGTTACATTGCATTTTCCATCTTTTGTGAAGGATTTTTTCAAAGCCATAGTGTACTCCTTTTTCTATTGCAACAATCTCTGAGAACCTTGCGATTGTGAGATTTTTTATGATTTTATAATTATACATCTTTTTTTTGTCTTAAAACAAGTCAAGTTTACTTTTGAGAATCATTTTGATTGAAGAATTTACAATAATTGAATATAGTCAGAGTGACGAAAGTCGTTTTGACATTTTCATTCCGTTGATTTATCCAAATTGCGAACGGGAGCAGGCTCGTATGGGTTCTGCAAAATCTTGCTAAATAGGAGTTCCATCATGGCAGCTATCTTATCTAACAATCACAAACTTTTTACATCTGAATCAGTCGGGGAGGGACACCCGGACAAGCTTTGCGACCAGATTTCGGACGCGATTCTCGACTATGCTCTGAGCTTGGACAAGAACGCACACGTCGCGTGCGAGACTTTCGCAACGACGAATTTCGTGCTGGTCGGCGGCGAAATCGGATTCTACGGTGCCGACGGCGCGGAGAACGCCAAGAAAATCGCCGAGAACGCAGAGAAAATCGCCCGCAAGGTCGCCCGCGGCATCGGCTACACGGACGAGGCTTTCGGCCTTGACGCTGACAAGTTCGAATTCGTCAACAAACTCCACGCCCAGTCCGCGGACATCAACCAGGGAGTCGTCGGAACAGGACTCGACGAGTACAAGGGGCTTCAGGGAGCCGGAGACCAGGGACTCATGTTCGGTTTCGCATGCAACGAGACGCCAGAGTTGATGCCGTGCCCGATTATCTATTCCCACCAGCTTCTCTTGAAGGCGACGGAGCTCAGGAAGTCTGGCAAAATCAAGTGGCTCCGCCCTGACGCGAAGTCCCAGGTCACTGTCGAATACGACGAGAACAAGAAGCCCGTCAGAATCGACACCGTTGTCATCTCTCACCAGCACGACGAGGGAATCTCCTACGACGAGATAAAGAAGACGATAATCGACGAAATAATCAAGCCGGTTCTCGAGCCGACAGGTCTCTTGAAGGACGACACGAAATTTCTCATCAACCCGACTGGAAAATTCGTCATCGGAGGCCCTGACGGAGACGCGGGACTCACCGGACGCAAAATCATCGTCGACACTTACGGCGGCATGGGACGCCACGGCGGCGGAGCGTTCTCTGGAAAGGACCCCTCAAAAGTGGACCGTTCGGCGGCCTACATGGCGCGCTACATCGCGAAGAACGTGGTCGCCGCAGGCCTTGCCGACCGCGCCGAGGTTCAGCTCTCATACGCGATCGGCTATCCGTATCCGGTTTCGATTTCCGTTGACACTTTCGGCACCGAGACTGTCGAGAACCAGAAAATCGTCGACGCTGTGAAGAAGGTCTTCGACTGCACTCCGGCAGGCATCGAAAAGACGCTCGACTTGAGGAACGTGAAGTACCAGCCGACAGCCGCCTACGGCCATTTCGGACGCGACGGCTTCAACTGGGAAAAGACCGACAAGGTTGAAGCCCTCAAGGCCGCCTTGTGATAGCCGTTTAGGATGAAAAAAGCCTCGTTGGAAGTTCAACTTTCATGAAGTTCAACTCTCCAACGAGGCTTTTTTATTTGCCTTTGGTGATTCTTAGAATTTCGCCTTTCTCAAGCGCACTTCCTCGATGTTCTCGCTGAACAGCTCGCGGAGGTCGTTCAGTCCGAGCGCCATCAACGCCATGCGGTCGATTCCCATTCCCCACGCGAGAACTGGAACGTCCACGCCCTGCGCCTTCGTGACTTCTGGACGGAAGATTCCGGCTCCGCCAAGCTCGAACCAGCCCAGAACCGGGTGCTTGATGTGGACTTCCACAGAAGGCTCCGTGAACGGGAAGTAGCCTGGGACGTACTTGACTTCTGTGGCTCCGGCGACTTCCTTCGCGAACATCTCAAGCATTCCGAGGAGAGTGCGGAGGTTCACGTCCTCGCCCGCGATGATTCCCTCTGTCTGGTAGAAGTCCGAGAGGTGGGTCGCGTCTACTTTGTCGTAGCGGAAGCAGCGCGCGATTCCGAAGTATTTTCCTGGAATCTCCGCCTTGTGCAGCTGGTGCGCCGACAAAACCGTTCCCTGAGAGCGGAGGACGAGCCTTCTTGTGAATTCGTGGTCGAAGTCGTAGTTCCAACCGCGGCTTCCCGTGTTTCCTCCGTCCTTGTGTGTGTTCGCCACGTTCGTGAGCCACGGTTCCTCGATTGATTTCGCGTGCGTCGGATTCTTGATTCTGTAAACGTCGTGGATGTCGCGGGCTGCGTGGAACTGCGGCATGAAGAGCGCGTCTCCGTTCCAGAACTCCGTCTCCACGAGCGGCCCGTCGTACTCCTGGAAGCCGAGCGAGCAGAGCTTGTCCTTCACGTGCTCAAGGAACTGGACGTAAGGGTTTGTGCGGCCGGGTATGATTCGCGCCGGCGGAATCGAGATGTTGTAGCCGCGGAAGGTTCCCTTCTTCCAGTCGCCGCTTGCGAGCATCTTGGAGTCGAGCGCGCCGATTTCCTCTCCTGTGATTCCGGCTGTCTTGAGAGCGGCTACGACTTCCTTGAAGTGTTCGGAGAGCCTGTAGAGGACAGACTCCCTTTCGATGATTTTGAACGGGGAGTCGGCGGCACCGCGTTTTTTTGCGAACGCGCCGATGACTTTCTTCTCTTCGTCAGTCAGAGCGGCGTTGTCGAGCTGGCCGTTTTCGGAAGCGGCGGCCCTTTCAAAAAGCGATTTTGCAACCGTGATTCTCGCTGGAATTGGTGCGCCCGTGTACTCAGCCTTCTTCTCGGCGTTCATCTTGAGAACTCCGTCCTTCGAAAGCTGCCCGAACGCCGAACCCACGTCCTTCTGCTCAAGGCCGGCTCCCGCCGCTATTTCCGGCAGAGTCTTCGCTCCGTTCTCTTTCACGAACGCGATGATTTTCTCGTCCGGCGTTCCGTTTTTGGCATAGTCGCGACCCAAATCCGTGATTTCGTAGTAAGTGTGCGGAGTCCTGCTTATGACCGAAAGAAGGTTCTTTCCTCCGAGCCAAGAGAAAGCCTGGTTCGCGTGTCCCTCTTTGTAGTTCAACTCTTTCTGAAGTTTGTCAGAGGAAAGCTCGTCTTTCTCTGTGTAATTCAGCAAAACTTTGATTTCGAGCGGATGAAGATTTTTGATTATGCTCTGAACGTCCATTTTATACTCCATATTTTTTGTTTTATATTCGCCTAAAAAACTGAAAGCCAGCCTTGTTCGTAAGGTTGGCTTTCGGTAGTTTGAAAAGTCTTGTTTTAGTTGCTAGAAAAAGCCGATTTCTGGCCGAAGTGGACTCTGGACTCGTATCTGGCCCACGTCATCTTGTTGTCGTCCTTGTAGTACCGGACTTTGTCTTTGCTGAGGAACTTGTAGCTCAAGTATCCCTGCTGCGCCTGGAAATCTTTGAGGCAGGCGAGAATCGTGTTCATTGCGTCTCCCTGATCGAAAGAAACCTTCAAGTCCACATAGTAGATTATCACTTCGTCTGTCATCGGTGTGTAGTAGAGGGTGACGCTCGCAGTCTTCTTTGTGACGTGCTGCTCCTCTGGAATTATTTTCTGCGTAGTCGTGTCGACAGGCTTTGCGACAAGGTCGTCTTCCTGCGCAACTGCGCTGATTGTCATGCCGAGTGCGATGAAAAGCACCGCAAGAAACTTTTTCATAATTTCCTCCGAAACAAAAAGTTGAACACATTTTTCAGAATGTTTTGTATTCTACAATTTTATCTGATTCCATAAAAAAATCAAGCAAGACTTTGTATCGGCCTGCGTCCACACCGATGAGAGGCTGTTCCGAGAGCAGGACTTTTCCCGTTATCTCTTTCGGCTTCGTCTTTATCTGCGTGCGCTCGTATTCCCTAACGGCGTTCTTCAGCGCTTCCTCGCACGCTTTCTTTATTCCGTCGAATCCCTCCGCAAGCCTCGCATAGCCGACGCCCTGTATGCGCGGGTGCAGAATCGACCTCCACGAGTTGTAGATGTGGATTTGGTTTTCAGTGCGCTTGTATTCTATCCACGCCGACAGCCTGTCGTTCTCGACCCAGGGGTGCGCGAACCGTATGGAGTCCCTCTCCGCGTCCGAGAGCGTGTTTACCGGTTCCATCTCGAAATATTCTTTCACGCCCCTGGCCTTGTCGGACGGAGTGTAGTCGAATTTCCAGCCGTAGACCATGCCTTCCACCATGAACGGAGCCAGCTCCTTTATCTTCTTGACTGGAACCGAATATGTGACTTCTGAATTTTCGTCCTTGTTCGTGGCTTTTTCATTTTCCGAAACATCGTCCGTGTCGAAATATCCTGGATACACGTCCGTCGCGGCCCAAAGCGAAATCCTCACAAGTCGCTCCTGCGTGACTTCCGCCGCCTGTATCGAAGAGAAAAAGGCGAACGCGCCAATCGCGGTGAAAATTTTTTTCAATAAAGAAGTCTTTGAAATGTAAATTCTTCCCATGCTTTATTTTCGGAACGCGTCGCGCCAAACTTTTATGGGATTCACTCCGAATCGCACGACAAAATAGAAGAATGCGACCGCGAATCCCGCCAGATGCGTGTAGTGTGCCACGTTCGATGTGCTGGTGAACTGGCTGAAGAATTCTATCGCGGCGTATGCGATGACGAGGATTGGAGCCGGGACGGGAAGTATGAACCAGACGTATATCCTTGACTTCGGGAATATTGTCGCGAAAGCGAGCAGGATGCCGTAAATCGCTCCGCTGGCTCCGACTAGCGAATTCACGAACGCGTATGGCTGGAGTCCGAGGCTTGTCTGGTAGACTCCGAGCGCGTAGTACAGGGCGACCGAGAAAAGTCCCGACAGAATCCCTGTCGCGAAGTACAGCAGCGTGAATTCCTTCGAGCCTATCGCCCTCTCGACCTGAAGGCCGAAAAAGAGCAGCCCTATCATGTTCGAGAGGAGATGCGCCATGTTCGCGTGCATGAACATGTAAGTCACCGGCTGCCAAAAGCATTTCCTGTAGACGAAGCCTAGCACGTTCAAGGAAAGGTATTCTTCCCGTATCGGAATCAAGAATGTGAAATTGTAGAGAAAGAATACGGCCACGTTGATTATTACCAATATCAGTGTGGCGTTCGTGAATGTGTATCTGAATGGTGTCCTGATTTTTGAAAGGATGCTGCTCATGTTATCTCACTTTGGAAGCGTGACGTCGGATATGGTGTCCCTGTCCGCGAATGTGACTCTGTTCCTTCCGCTCCGCTTCGAGACGTAGAGGGCCTTGTCCGCCTTGTCCACGAGTGCGTTCGGTGTGGCAGTCGATGTCTTGCCTCTCTCGAAAGTGGAGACTCCGACCGAAATGGTCACTTTCACGTGCTGGTTCTCGTAGCAGAAGTCGTATGCCTCTATCTTCTTTCTGATGCGCTCCGCCACTGTCATGGACTTTTCCCTGTCGGCGTTGCTGAGCATGACGGTGAATTCCTCTCCGCCGTACCTGCTGGCCATGTCGTCCCCCCTCAAACTTTCCTTTATGAGGGACGCGACGGTCTGCAGAACATAGTCTCCGCATGCGTGTCCGTAGTTGTCGTTGAATTTCTTGAAGAAATCGATGTCGAACATCAGTATTCCGATTTTTCCGCCGTTTTTCTTTGCCAAGTCCAGTTTGTCGGAGAGTATGTTGAAGAAATAGTATTTGAGCTTGAGCTTCGTCATCATGTCGGTGGAGGAACGCTCCACGAGTGTGGCGTTGCTTATCGCGATGGCGGCCAGCGAGGCTATTACGAGTATGTGCTCCTTCTCGTAGTCGCTGTAGTATTCCCCAGCGTCTCCCGTGTCGTCTCCTATGACAATCCTCTCCCCGAACACGAGGAGTCCCTGCAGATGCCCCCTCAGCATGAGAGGGATTATGAGCGTGGGGTTCAGGGACTGGAGTATGAAAAGCTCTTTTTCGGTCCTTTCCCTGTCGAAGACGCGCCTGTTCTTGTCGGACTGGAGAAGCTCTCCGTTGAGTTCGTGGATTGTGTATACGACGTTCTCCTTTCCGAGAACCGTGGCGAGAGTGCCCGTGACCGATATCTTGTAGTCGTCGTTTTTTCGTATGTCGAATCCAGTGTAGTTCGAGCCGAGCTGGAAATAGTCGGAGTCGAACGATTCTAGAAGGAACACGCCCGCGCTTTGGACAAGAAACTGCGCCATGCAGTTGTCCAGAATCGACTGTATGAGTTTGTCGAATTCGAGAGTCGAGCATAGCGAGCGAGAAATCTCAAGAATCTGCTGCAGGTCGTACACTTTTTTTTCGTAGCTGTCGACGAAATACTTGCAGTCCAGATTCCGGCAGTTGGCGTTCGGCTTTTTCTTGTCTATTTCTTGGACATGGCTCAGTCTAGTTGTTGTCATCCTCAAGTTCTCCGATGATGGCGTAGTTTTTCATTATCTTGAGGAACGTCCTCCATGCAGGATACTGCTGTTCGAGGGTTCCAGAACCGTCCCTGTTTCGTGTGGAAGAGAGGAGAACCTTGACGTTCTGTATGAGCGTAGGCTTCGACTTCTTCGCGTCGACGATTAGTTCTCCGACCTGCTTGTACAGCGTGAAGATGTTCCTGGACTCGTTCTGGATTATCTCGTGCGCCTGGTTGTTGATGTTCTCCACAGTCGTGCCGAGCTGCTTGAGAAATGACGAGTCGCGCTTGCTGTCCTCTATGAGTCCTATCACGTTCGCGATGTCGTTGCGCTTGCCGCGCTCGAACGACTGCTCGAATTCGGCGAGCCTGTCCATTATGTCGTTGCATGCGTAGACGGCGGTCGAGTACGATGACTTGTACATCGGAGTGTTGAAGAATCCCTCGATGAGTATGTTGTTGAGCACCGTCTTGACCGATTCCGAGAAGTAGACTTCCATGAACGTCTTGAGCGTCTGTATAGGTGTTATCCATTCGAGCGAGTACGGAGACGATTCGCGGAGCATGTTGTTCGTGTCCGAGTTGTAGCTCTTTAGGGTAGAGAGCGGTGTCTCTCCGAAAAGCTCCCGCAGTTCCGCCGAAATCGTGAAGTCCTTTATCTCCGTCTTGATTTGGGTCTCGTCCGAGTCGAACCTTCCCTGCGCGTAGTCCAGGAACCGCTTTATCGAATTCGCCGAGTACGTCGCGATTTTCGGCTTGAACGAAGGGTCCTTCTTCGCGAGGCAGATTATCTTCCTGAGCGTCTCCGGATCGAGAATCTTCATGAGTATGGAGTTTATCTTCCTTATGTTGCTCATCAGGGAGTCTGTCTCTCCGTTGCTAGGCGTTTTACCTGTCTTGAGGTACTTGAGCGCGAGCACCGCCCTCATGACGGCCGTGTTTATCGACATGTTGGCGGTCAGGTAGTAAAGATCCTGCAGGTACGCTCCGACGACCTCCGGGCGGACATCGCGCGCGTTTCCGAGAGCCGTCTGCGATATTCCGTCGAAATCCGGGTCGAACGCCCTTATTACCGATATGTAGTTGTAGCGGCAAATGTCGGAGAGCTGCCTCACTTTCGCCATAGTTTCGTCTATCTTTCTGAACTCCGGCGTGTTGAGCTGCTTGAGCAGCGAGTCGAACGCGCGCCTCTGCTTGTCGAATTCCAGCGATATGTTGTTCGATTCCTCTATGGCCCGTTTCCTTCCCTCGTAGCTCAGTTTTTCGAGTTTCTCCTGCGTGTCGTCCGTGAATCCTGTGAGTATGAGCTGGTACTCGAAAAGTCCGTCTTTCTGGAGGTTCCCCGTGTTCACCGTCGTGGAGAGTATTTCGTCGATTTGCTTCGTGCATTCGTTGAGTATGCGGAAAAGCTCCGCGAAATTCGGGGTGAGGCATTCGTCCTTGAAGATTTCTTTCGGATGGTTCTTCAATTCACTCTCTATTTTTCGCAATTCCTGCCGTTTTCGGACTTCCGGTGAAGAAGAGTTGAAGATTGATTCAAAAAATTCGGTGATCGCTTGAATGAAACTCATAATTTTCCCATTGTACAATGATTTTCAAAGAAATTCAGAAAATATCTTTCTATAATCATCGACAGAATTTGCCGCAACTATCGCTTTTCTTAATGCCGCGCTTCCCTCTATTCCTTTCGAGTATGCGCAGAATCTTTTCCTTGCTTCGAGACAGGCTCCTTTTTCCCCGATGTCCTCCGCCAAAAGTGCCAGTTCCTTGAATCCTGCCTTTATCCGCTCTGCTATCGGCACCTCTATCGCGTTTCCGGTGCGGAGGAACTCCTTCGTCCTCGTGAATATGAACGGATTCCCCATCGCTCCCCTCGCGAACATCACGGCGTCGCATTTCGTCGTCTCAAGCATCCTTTTCGCGTCTTCCGGGGAGAAGGCGTCTCCGCTTCCGAAAACGGGAATCCTCCCTCCGACGTATTCCACAAGCTCGGCGAGTTTGCCCCAGTCGGCTTTCCCCTCGTATCCCTGCGCCCTCGTCCTTCCGTGCAGCGTGATTGCCGCCGCGCCAGCCTCCAACGCCGCCGCCGCCGCCTCTTTCCATGTGATGTGCTCCTCGTCCCAGCCGGAGCGTATCTTTATCGTCACCGGCACCTGCCTTTCCGAATCCCGCACCGCCTCGTTCACGGCCTTGACGATTGAATACAGCTTCTCCGGGTCTTTCGTGAGGGAACTTCCGGCTCCGCTCTTTATGATTTTCGGGACCGGGCAGCCTCCGTTTATGTCGATGCACTCGCAGGTGGTCTTTTCTAGCACTATGCGCGCCGCTTCCGCCATCGTCTCCGGCACGCCTCCGAAAATCTGCACGGCGTAGCTTTTTTCGTTCGGTGCCCTCCTCATGAGAGTCTCGGTCTTGATGTTCTTTCGGACGAGCGCCTCCGCCGAGACCATTTCCGTGTAGGCGAAGTCTGCTCCGCAGTCGGTGCAGATCGAGCGGAACGCCCTGTCGGAGTAGCCCGCGACTGGCGCGAGGAAGAGGTTCCCTTCGAGTTCAAGTTTTCCGATTTTTACGGGATGATACAGCATCTGTTTATTCTCCAAAGATATACGAACGATTCCATTATACAAAAAACGCGCAAAAAAAATGCGCACCTCGCGTGCGCATTTCCTCAAAAGCGATCTTGGCTTTTCCGCCACTGAAAATTCCCGATGCTTCTACTCCGGCAGCCTGAACACTTTGCAGCTGTTCTTCCAGACTTGTGCCGCCAAGTCCTCAAGCGGCATCTGTAGCATTTCCGCGAGGAATTTCGCCGTGTAAGTCACGTAAGCCGGCATCGAGCGTTTCTTTTCTTTTATCTGCGCTGGAATCATGAACGGGCTTTCGGTTTCCAGGAGGATTCTGTCCTTCGGGATGTTGAGCACCGTTTCGTGCAGGTTCTTCGCGTTCTTGTATGTGAGGTTTCCCGCGAACGAGAAGTACACGTCGAGTCCCGCGTCGAGGCACATCTTGGCGTATTTGGCGTCCTCGTCGTAGCAGTGGAGAATCGCCCCCGCCGGAGGAATCTTTTCCTTGAGGATGTCGAATATGTCCTTACCCGCCGCCCTGTTGTGTATTATGACAGGAAGGTCGAATTTCCTCGCTATCTCAAGCTGCGTGATGAAAAGCTCAATCTGGCTTCTCTTGTCGCCGAACTGCTTGTAGTAGTCGAGTCCCGTCTCTCCGATTGCGACCACGTTCGGGAGCTTCGCGCTCGCCTCGATTGTCGCGATGTAGTCCTTTCCGGGATTCATGACCTCGACCGGAGCCACTCCGACCGCATGGTATATTCCTGGCATGGCCTTCAAGACCGGGTAGACTTTCTTGAACATCATCAAACTGTTGTTGATGCTGATGATTCTTGTGACGCCGGCCAATTTGGCTTGCTGCACAACGCGTAACTGTTCGATAGGCTCCTCGTAGATGAGGCCTATGTGGGCATGAGTATCAAAAAATTGCATCGCTTTTCTTCCAAAAAACAAAAAAATAAATAAAAAACAGATAAGACAATGACCAAAATCGGTCGATATGCGTGATGAAGAATAGCACAAGGAATTTTATCTGTCAAATTTTGGAATCTCCAAAATCTCCAAAATCATGGGGCGTTGTTTGACATGGTTTCTTTCAACGTGCTAAAATTATGCGTTTCGGAGTACTAGATTGGCTAAGTCAAGACATTATAAAAGATTAGAGAAAAACGCCGTCGCTTCATTGAAGAACTGGACACAGAAGGGGTTCGGGTTCGCCGTGAAGGGCGTGAAGAAAGTTGTAAAGGTTTGTGACAGCAAACTCACGATAATGGTCGTTCCTCATTCGAGGGGAAGCGTGGTGAATTTCCAGACGAACGTGTTCGCGCTCGCTTTTGGGATTCTGCTTGTCGTCGGCATCGTTTCGGCCTTCATCTATTTCAAACGCCAGGACTCCGGAATAAGAAGCGAGCTGAGCAAGACCACGAAGGAGAACAGGGAGCTTCTCGCGAGTTTCGACGCTCTCCGCGACGAGAACAACAACGTCCTCCAGTCCGCCAAGCGGTTCAAGACTTCTCTCACGCAGACTCTTTCCCTTTTGGGACTCAACCAGTCAAAGAACGTGAACAAGAATTTCTCTTCCGACAGCGATTTGAATTCGCTTTTCGACACGGAGGAGACTGTTTCCGGAACGACGAAGGAAGTCGCGGACATGAAGCAGCTCTCCTCGTTCCTCGAAAGCTCCATCCAGCCGATTGAGCAGATTGGAAAGATGCTTGAGAGCCAGGAGACTCTTTTCACCGACACTCCGAACATTTGGCCCATAAAGGGCGGAATAGGGCATATCTCGCAGAACTTCGGGCAGAACACTCATCCGATAACGGGAGTGTGGTACATACACAAGGGGCTGGACATCTCCACGTTCAGAAGCGGCGACCCGATAATGGCAACCGCGAACGGACAGGTGGTGACTGTCGCTTACGATGCCGGGTTCGGAAACTACGTCATCATCAAGCACAAGCATGGAATGTACACCCGCTACTGCCACATGGCTTCCGTGAAGGTGAAGAAAGGCCAGTTCGTGTCCCAGAGGGATGTCATCGGAACTATAGGAAACACCGGAATCTCGACGGGACCGCATCTCCATTATGAAATCCACATCGGTTCGGATGTAGTCGATCCCGCGAAGTATGTAAACATCAAGCTCACGAACAAAAAATAAGGTTATGGCATTTCTTACAGACGACATTGCGATAAACACGATTCTTGGGGAAGGCTCCTTCTTCAAGAACGAGGTGAAAATTCAGGGGAACGTTCGGATTCAAGGCGACGTGGATGGGAACATCGACGCGACCGGGAACGTCTTCATCGGGGAGAAGGCCCGAATACGCGGAGACGTGAACGCTTCGTCGGCTGAGATTTTCGGAATCGTCCTCGGCGACATCCACGCCCCCCACCATGTGAAGATTTTTTCATCAGCGGTTGTCATCGGCGATGTCTTCACGAAGGCCGTCCAGATTGAGGGAAAGGCCGTTTTCCAGGGGCACTGCATTTCGCTCAGGGACGAGGAGAAATTCGAGAAGTCGAAGAATCTGTTCATGACTGAAAAATCGATTCTTTCGAACAAAATCGGAAGCGACGACAAAAATTGAATCGGCGGGGTGAGGAATGGGAGTTGACACGGTAGGATTTCAGAACCAGTCTTTGTATTTCGCCGCCGCGCAGTCTGCTTCTCAGCAGTTGGCGAGGCAGGAGTCGAAAAAGACCGAAAAATCTCTGTTCTCGAAAATCTCTTTCGCCGACACTCTCAAAAAATCGAAGGAAGAAGCCCAGCTTGTGTCCGACGGCCTTCCCGCAGAGCTTGCCGGAATGGACAGCGAATCTGCGATTGTGTTCCTGAAGGATGCAGCCGACATGGCGAGCGACCGTCTCAAGGAAAAGCAATCCCCGGAGAACATAGAGAACTACCGGACGAAAATTGGCCAGTTCCTGAAGTACATCGAAAGAAACAATTTTGAAGTCATTGAGAAGAGGCGTTTCGGAAGGAACAGGCGTGGAAGGGCGCTCGCCCCCTACTACCAGATTCAGGTCATAAACCAGAAGATGAACAATCTGGCTTCGGACATGCTTTACAATCACAGCAAGAACCTGAACCTTTTGGCGAGAATCGAAGAAATAAACGGTCTTATTGTGGACTTGATTGCTGCCTGAACAGCACAAACTCAACGTCAAGGAAAAATTATGAGCGACATATTTGAACAGGAATATGCAGAGAGCGAAGACTTCACGAAAATAGAGGATGACTACCAGAAATCCGACAAGGTGGACAGCGAAGACTTCGTTTATCCGGAGAATCTTTTTCTTGCGAAACTCGAATATTCCAGCGAAGGCGTATACGTCACGTCCGACAGCGTGTCGGGGAAGCTTGAAAACGGCGACAAGGTGATAATCCAGACCCGCTACGGAAAGGATTTGGCTTTTGTTCTTGGGCGCATCGGCTCTGGAATCGGGGTCAAGAAGTCCGATATCGTGAAAATCGAGCGGCTCGCGAACGATGACGACATAAGACGGTACAGGGAACTTGCGGCCAAGGAAGCCGAGGCGTTCGCGGTCTTCAAGGAGAAAGTCGAGATGCACGCCCTGGACATGAAGCTCATAGCCGTGCATTTCCTTCTTGAGGAGCAGAAGGCTCTTTTCTTCTTCTCAAGCGAGAACAGGGTGGACTTCCGCGAGCTTGTGAAGGATTTGGTGAGCGTCTTCAAGATGAGAATCGAGCTTAGGCAGATTGGCGTGAGGGACGAGAGCCGGATTGTGGGCGGACTCGGTGTCTGCGGTCGTCCGTGCTGCTGCCACTCGATAAGCGACAGGCTTCCTCCCGTGTCCATAAAGATGGCCAAGGAGCAGAACCTCTCCCTCAATTCAATGAAGATAAGCGGACAGTGCGGAAGGCTTCTCTGCTGCCTGAGCTACGAGTACAACTGGTATTCCGAGGCGCGGAAGAACCTGCCGGGCGAGGGGCTGCACATCTACTATGATTCGACGAATTTCAGGATAACGGACGTGAATCCGCTCACCCAGATTGTGAAGATGTTGGGCGAGGACGGCCGCCTTCTTGAGATTCCCGCAAAGAGGTTCCAGAAGGAAGGCGGAAAGTGGAAACTCCCGAACTGACAGCCGTCAGCTTATGACCGCGACGATTGTGTCCGAGTCTTTTTCCAGTGCGGATTTCTTGAAGTCCGAATAGAATTCGGCTTTGGAGAATCCGCTTTTTTTTGCCAATTCCTCTATTTCGCTTTTCGTCACCGCCCTTATCTTCGCGTCGGTGACAGGAAGAATCCGCCCGTTCCCTGTCTCAAGACTCTGCACCAGCCGTTTTTCTCCGTTCTGTTCCGTAGTCACTTTTGATTCGAGCTTTGCCCTGATGCTCTGCCTTGCCGGAAGCCGGAACACCTCTCCGTTGTATTTCTCGAAATTCGGAACCGAAAGAATCAGCTTGCCGTTCTCCACCAGAAGCTGCTTGATGTCGAAGAAGAATTTAGCCAGGAGGATGGGGTCGCTGATGAAAATCAGCCTGTCGTTCAGTATGGACGCGATGTTGAAGAATCCCTTGCCGAGGAACCGCCCCATCTCAAGTGTCGTCATGTTGAAGAAATTCAGCGTCATCAGCTGCGTTCTCCGTCTCCTGTTCGCCGACTCAAGAAGCGTTTTTTCGTCCTCTATGGCCGTCACCATCTCTCCTTTTGTCGCAAGCTGGTGCTCGAATAGTCCAGTTCCGCAGTCCACGCTCAGATATTTCACCGGTTTTCCGTAAGTCTCCGACTCCCTCTCGAATAAATCGGGCTGTCCGTCTTCAATCGGGAATAGTTCGTCATAGTATTCGCAAATGTTCTCCAAAATTTCCATAAATAACGATTATAAAACGGAAATTTCCATAAAGAAACAAAAAAAAGACCGCGCGTCCGGGAACAAGTTCGCTTGTCCGGCGCGCGGTCTCTTTGCGTTTTTTATTCGGCTACATCTCTGTCGCCTCGCTCACGAAGCAGGCGATTCCCTCGCCTATGTACTGCTCCCTGAGTTTCTCCGTGATTCCGACAATCTTCTTGCATTCGTCTTCGTCGCAGTAGATTATGTACATGACGTTGAGCTGCGGCCATATCGCGTCGCCCAACCTGGGGTTCGAGTAGCCCGCCCCCATGACGTTGTTGAGCTTCGTGTAGCGGCACGCGACCTTGTTGTCATTGAAGAGCTGCGCGAAGTCCTCCTCGATGGCCTGCGAAAAAATCAGCTCGACGCGCTTCTGCACTCCTGCGTGGATTTTTATGTTCTCCAAGTATCCCATCAGATTCCGTCCCCCATGTATTTTTCCATGATTTTGTTCGCTTTTGCTATGGCCTTCGCCTTTTCCTTCTCGTACTTCGCTTTGGACTTCTCGTCGATTCCGATTGCGGGTGCCCCCTTCAATGCCGGATCTTCGGGAACTGGGCGGCCTTCTATGGCGGCTCTTTTCGCCTCTTTCTTCAATCTTCGCAAGTTGAAGATGTAGTATATCGAAGGCATGAGGAAGAGTGTCATAACCGAACCGAACGTCATTCCTCCGAACACCGTGAGAGAAATCGGCTGCATGCTCTGTGAGCCTTCTCCTGGGAAGAACGCCATCGGAGCGAGCGAGATTACTGTCGTGAGCGTCGACATCAGAATCGGGCGCAGACGGTTCCTCGCCGCCTGGATGCAGGCTTCCTCAAGCGTGTATCCGCGTTTCCTCAGAAGGTTCGTGTAGTCCACGAGAACGATACCGTTGTTTACGATGGTTCCCACGAGGACGAGCATACCGATTACCGTGACGATGTTGAGCTGGTTGCCAGAAATCGCGTATATGAAGACGACGCCGATGAACGACAGCGGAATCGTGAGGATGACGATGAACGGGTCGAGAATCGACTCGAACTGCGAAGCCATGACGACGAACACGAGGAACGCCGCGAGTATGATGACCATTCCGAAGTTGACGATCGCTTCCATGAAGTCGGCCATGTCTCCTGAGTAGCCTATTGTCACGCCCTCGTCGACGAGTATGTTCTCCGATATCGCCTTCTCGACCTCTTTCTGCACGTCGCCGAGCGACAGCCCTTCGACAGGTTTCGCCGTTACATGGATGATTCGCGCCTGGTTCTCGCGGTAGATTGTGACCGGAGATGTGGACTCCTCGTAGTGCGCGAAGCTGGAAAGCGGAATGCGGGAGCCGCTTGAGCTGACCATTGAGATTGAGTCCAGATCGGAGAGCTTCGAGCGGTCCTTCTCGGCGATTCTGACGACCACGTTTATGTCGTCTCCGTTCTTCGTGAACCTTGACGCTGTTGTTCCGCTCACCACGCCAGCGATTTCCGAGCCAACAGAGTAGATGCTCAGTCCGAATTCCTGCATTCTGTCGCGGTCGAATACGATGTTCGCCTGCGGAAGTCCGTCTTCGAGATCCGAATCGACCTCGGTCACCCAATCAGTGAGCTTCGTCTTGAGAAGCTCCTCGACCGCCTTCGAAGTCTCCATTACCTTCTGCAAATCGTCGCTCTTTATGTCGATCGAGACTCCCGAAGAGCTCGACGCGCTGTTCGCGTTGGCGGCGAACGCAAGGCTCGCGCCGGGGAACATCGTGAAGTATTTCCTGAGCTTCTCCTTCGCGCTCTTTTCGTTGTCGTATCCCTTCTTTCGCTCGGAAGGCTTGTACAGTGTGAATGTGACTGTTCCTGTGTTAGTCTCGGAAGAGGATGATATCATCGACGTTCCTCCGACCGACACCGTGGAGTATTTGACTCCGCTCAAGTCGTTCAAAGCCATCGCCTCGAATTCCCTCATCGTCTCTTCCGTAACGGAAAGCTTGGAACCCTGCGGCAGCGTGAATTCAACCGAGACAGAGTTCGCCGCGGCCGACGGCATGAAGACGAATCCGACGAACTTTATCGCGAAAATCGAGATGAAGAACAGCGCGACTATGATGCCGATTGCGAGCCATCTGTGGTGAAGCACGACGGTGACTCCGTTGGCGTATTTCTCGTCTAGCTTGTCGAAGAAGTTGTTGAAAGCCCTGTTTATTCCGTACGTGATGCTCGCGGTGTTCGTCTTCTGCTTCTTTACGAGCACGGAGCAGAGCACCGGGACGAGCGCCATGGCGACTATGAGCGACGACAGAAGAGAGAAGATGATTGTCCAAGCGATGTCGTTGAACATCTGTCCCATGATTCCGAGCTTGCTCTTGAAGACGAGCATCGGAAGGAAGATGCAGACCGATGTGAGCGTGGAGCCTGTTATCGAGGCGACCATTTCCTGCGAGCCGAGAATGGCGGCCACCCTCGGCTTCGTGTCGCGCTCTATGTACGAGTAGATGTTCTCCAAAACTACAATCGAGTTGTCCACGAGCATACCGATTCCGAGGAGAAGACCCGCCATTGAAATCATGTTGATTGTGATGTTGTTCAAGTACATGCACAGGAGGGTAATCATCACGGAAATCGGAATCGACGCTCCGACAATCAATGTGGACTTGAGCGAGCGGAGGAAGACGAAGAGCACGGCGATTGCGAGCAACGCTCCCATTACGACCGAGCTTATGACTTCTCCGATTGTCTGGGAGATGATGTCGACCGTGTTCGATGTCTCGATTATCTCGACGTCCGACGGAAGTTCCGCCTTGAGCTTTTCCAGCGTCTTCCTGACGCTTTTCGCCGTCGCGACGGAGTTCTTTCCGGACTGCTTCTGGAGGTTTATCATGACGCACGACTTTCCGTCGAGGTAGGCGTATGTCGATTCGTCCTTGTATCCCTCGTAAACGTCCGCGATGTCCCTGAGCCTGATTGTCCTGACGGCCGCGTCGCTGCCCGGCTTGTAGGAGATTACGGTGTTCCTCAAATCGTCGAGCGACTTGTATTTTCCGTCGTTCTTTATCGTGTAGTTCGTGTCGCCCGAAGTGATTGTTCCACCCGATGACTGTATGTTCTGGATTCCAATCATCTGCGCGACCGAGGAGATTGTGAGGCCGTACGCTTCGAGCCTGTCGCGTGGAATGTCGACGTTTATCGACTTCTCCCTTCCGCCGAACACGTTCGCCGAAGCCACGCCGTCTATCTGTTCGAGTCTGGACTCGATTGTGTCCTCGGCGAGCGACCTCAGCTCCTCCGGCGTCCTGTTTCCCCTGAGCGCGAGAGTCATGATGGGCATCATCGACGGATCGAGCTTTATCGTAATCGGAGAGTCCGCGTCGTCTGGAAGGAAGTTCCGCACGAGGTCGATTTTGTCTCTGACGTCTCCTCCCGCCGCGTCGAGGTTCGTTCCAAAGTTGAATTCGAGAATGACGAGGGAGATTCCTCCCATTGAGCGCGACTGCATCTTCTTGAGGCCGGAAACGCCCGAAAGTGAGCTTTCCAGTGTCGATGTCAAGTTCTGCTCGACTTCCTCAGGTCCCGCTCCGTCGTAAGAAGTGTAGACGAGCATGTATGGCAGATCCATGTCCGGGTACATGTCGACCGAAAGCTGCGTCGTACAGAATATTCCCAAGACAATCGAGAGAATGAAGACGAGTATGGTCGTTACCGGTTTGTGTACGCATTTTTCAGAAAATGTCATAGAACACCCCAAAAACTAGTTCATTATGTTGATTTTCGCGCCGTCGTTGAGAAGAGACATTCCCTTCACGACGATTTCGTCCCCCGCTTTGAGACCGTCCGTTATTTCCGTCTGGTTGTCCACGGAGAGTCCGAGCTTCACGGGCGTGAGCTTGACGCTGGCGTTTCCGCCCCTTGAGCCTGAGACCACGAAGAGGTACGGATTCTGGTCCCTTGTGACTATAGCAGTCGATGGAACGAGAATGGCATCCTTGACGCTCTCCGTCACGAGCTTGACCCTCGCGTACATTCCGACCTTTATCCTGCTGTCTTTTTCGTTGAAGCGGAGTTTCACCTGCATCGTCCTTGAGGAAGTGTCGAGGACCGGGCTTATCTCGAACGCCGTAGCCTTGAACTCCGCGCCCGGATAAGCGTCGAACGTGACGATTGCCGTCTGGTTCTGCTCGATTCTGGAGATGAACCTCTCGGCGATGTTGATTTTTATCTCCAAGTCGTCGGTCTGGGCGACCGTGGCTATGGGAGAGGACTGGGAGACTGTCGAGCCGACCGTGGCGGGGAGCGCCGTAATCCTTCCCGATATCGGAGCCTTCACAGGGCTTGCGGTGTAGCTGTATCCTGCGCGGCTCGCGTCGACGTAGGCCACGACCTGGTCCTTGTGCACCAAGTCGCCCACAGAGACTGTAACGCGGCTGACTTTTCCCGCCATGTCCGGAAGCACCGCGACCGCATTGACGGAGGAAACGTCTCCTCCGAATTCAAGATAGTCGTCGAGGTTTCCCTGAACAGTCTTGTATGTGTTCACGGCGTACAGCTGCTCTTTCTTCTCTTCGTCGGCCGCTGCCGATTTTCCTTTGCATCCGGTCGCTCCGATTGTCAAAGCGACTGCCGAAATGGCCAGAATCGAGTTCTTCAGCGATTTCTTCATTTTTCGTTTTCCTCCAGTTGATTGTTCTGTTAAATTTTGCTGTTTATCGTTTCTTTTTTTGAATTGACTACTCGCTCAAGCTTGTGTTCAGTGTGTTCTCCAAGTCGAGCAGGGCCGAGATGTACTGGTACTTCTGGTTCAGGAGTCCGAGCTTGGCCTGGTTCAGCGACGTCTCGGCGTCCCTCAGGTTCAAAAGCTCCGTCTGTCCGTTCCTGTACTGCCTGTATGTCGAATCGTAGGCCCTCTGGGCGAGCGTCACGTTCCTTCCCATCGCGTCTATCTGCGCCTTCGCGAGGTTGAGCGTGTCCACCGCTTTCCTGACCTCGACTTTCTGGTTCTCCCTGAGCGTCTCAAGCGAAATTTCGAGCTGCTTGAGCTGCTGGTCGTAGTCCTTTATCTTCTGCTGGTTCGAAGACCACGGAAGCATGTTCGTGATGTTCCATGCGAGCGTGAGGCTCAGCGAACCGGAGTCGTACCACTTCTCGTCCTTCCCGATGTCGCCCCAGAAGTGGAACGCGCCCTTGTCGCCGATGTATGCGGGCTGCCAGGCGTAGTTCACCGCGAGTGCCGGTGTCCATGTGCCGAGCTTGAGCGCGTTCACTCCGATTTTCACGGACTCGATGCTGCTCTGGAGCGACTTTATGTTCAGGTCGTTGTCGCCGTATTTTTCGATTAGCTCCTTTTCCGTCACGTCGATGTACTTCGGTTCGATTGTGCCGTCAAGCTCTATCACCGTGCCGACCGGCATTCCGAGCAGGAACGCGAACGTGTCGAGGTTCTGCATGAGGCTCTGCTCCGCCGACTCAACATCGGGCTTCGTGTTCTGGTAGTTCACCTGCGTCTGCAAAAGCGAAAGTTCCGGGATTGCTCCGTTCTTGTAGCTCGTCTGCGCCTGCACCATTCTCTGTCTTGCGTTCTCGAGCGTCGCCTTCTGGATTTTCAGGTTCTCCTGCTGGACCAGAAGTCCGTAGAAGAGCTTCTTGATGTTGAGGAGCGTGGACTTCTGGCTCTGCTCGTAGCTGATTTTGCCCGACTCGTAGGCCGCCTTCGCCGCCTTTATCTGCCCGATGTACGCCGCGCTGAACGTCCAGCCCACCGAGGCGACTCCGACTGTGGACCACCTGTCCTCCTCGTCCTCGAAATCTGTCGGAGTATTCAACATACCTGCACCTGCAGCTTGCAGAACAGGATCACTCGATGCACTAAAAATTCCGCCAAGAGCCTGCGACATCGCATAATTTGACGGAGAATATTCCGTCGCCCGGCTCATCGTGCCGGAAATCTGTATCGATGGGAGAAAGACGTTCCATGCGTTTTTGGAAGCCCTCTCCTTCAGCTCAAGGTCGATGTCCGCGCTCTTGAGCGTCCTGTTGTTCGTCGTGGCGTATTCCAGTGCCTGCTCCAGCGTCAACTTCACCGAGCCTATGTCCGTGGAAGTGTCTTTCTCTGCCGCGGCTGTATCCTGAGAGAACGCGCTGTTCGCCATGAGAGCGGAAAGAATCGCTATTCCAAAACCTTTCTTGATTGTCTTCAGCATTTTGTAGCCTCCATTTTTAGTTTTTATCCTTGTCGTTTTTTATTCCGAATTGTATGAAACCGAAAATCTGCTCCAGATAGTCGAGCATGTAGTCTTTTGCCATCCGTTTTTTCGTGCCCACGAGAAAAAGCGCCACAGGAATGACCCCAATCCAGTCCCTGAAGAGGTTCGGACTGAGCGGAAGCCCGATGTCCGGCCGCTCCAACGCCTTCGGGATTTTCTTTTCCCATGTCGTGTGCATGTCCGCGTCCAGATGGCTGTGATCCTCGGAGCTTGTCTGCAAAAGCCAGCCGCAAATCTGGAGCAGGGACGGCTTTGCGTGGAAGAATTCCATCTCGGTGCGCATCGTAAGGTATATGAACTCCGAGAAGTTCCTCGATTCCGCCGCGTTCTCCACGCAGAGCTGCGTGAGCATCGCCAACTCCTTTTCTATGAGCGAGAGAATCATCTCGTTCTTGTTGTCGAAATAGAAATAGAGGCTGCTTTTCGCCATTCCCAGTTCGTCGGCTATCCTCTCGATTGTGACGCCGTTGAAGTCGTGCTTTTCTATCACCGACGCGAGGGCCGTGAAGATTTTGTTCTCCTCGGGGAAGTCCTCTTTTGAAATCCGGCAAATCCGCTCGAGTTCGCTCTTCCTCCGCGCGCTTATCGCCGTCGGGTACAGGGGGTCGCCCTCCTCGCACGCTCCTGCGAATCCGCCCTTGATGAATGCGGATATCTTTTTCGCGAAGACATCGGTCGAGTCTATCCCCTTCCCGTCTTTTCCGTTTCCCGTTTCCGAGATTATTTTCTCGCGGAGCTTCACGAATATGAGGATGGAGATTCCGCAGTAGAACGAGTCGGCGTAGTTTTTGTCCGACTGGCCGCATTCCGCTTTCTTGAAATTCTGAATCTCTTCTTCGTCTAGGCAGCCTCTCTTTTCAAGTTCCTCGAAGATTACCGACTCGAATCTCTGGTGCCTGGTGAACTGAAAGATAAGGTAGTTTATGTATTTTGGATTGTCCGCAAAGAATCTAACCATGTTGGCGAATGGAATTTCGCTGTATACGTTTGCGATTGTTCCTTTGCTTATTCCGTTCTCTTCCTTGTATCTCCGTATCGACAAAAGATGTTCCGCAATCACGTCGAAGAAATGCTTCTTCATTTCCACCATAACGTCGTCCTTGTTCTTGAAGTGGCGGTATATGGCAGGCTTTGAGATTCCGACCTTCGCCGCAAGCTCGTTCAACGAGAAATCTTTGACGCATGGTTCAGAGTAGAATGAGAATGCTTTTTCTATTAAAAGTTTCTTCGTCGTCATAAAAAAAGTTACCGTCCGTTCGGTAACTAATCTATCGAACAAACGGTAACTTCGTCAATCGGAAACTCTGTTATTCACAGGGCAAACGCATTTTAAAGACGTAAAAAACGTATACTATTTAAAGAATTCAAATAACATTATAATTTTTTCTGGTGGTAGAAAATGACACTGAAAGAAACGCTAATGACAATCAAAGATTTCAGAATTGACAGATGCAAGACCAAGAAGAAGGAGGAGGCGTTCAAGCCGGTGCAGGAAAAAATCAAGAAGGCTCTCGGCGACCGCGTGAAGGATGTCGTCCTTTCAAAGCGTCTTTCAGATTCACCGTCGTGCGTGGTTGTCGACGAGAACGACCCTGGAATCCAGATGGAGCGCATGATGAGGGCGATGGGACAGGAGGGAGCCGGAATAAAGCCGATTCTCGAAGTGAACGCCGACCACGCTTTCGTGAAGACCCTTGAGAACTGCTCTGACGAAGCCTACATCGCCAACGTCTCGGAAGTCCTCCTCGACCAGGCGATTCTCGTCTCCGGCGCGGAAATCAAGGACCCGAACGCGTTCGTGAAGGCTATGAACGCGCTTTTGACGAAATAAGCTTAAATCGACCTGTGCGGTGACCTAGTTGTCGGACAGGTCTGTACAAGGATGGAATCGCAAAGACATAGCGGTTCCATCCTTGAAATAACACTTTTCTTTGTTTCAAGCTGTTCCTGTGTCATTCCTCCCCAAACAGTTTCTTAAGATAAAGTCGCAAGGATTCGTCCGCGCCGTTGTAAGCGACAAAACCTTCAAGATAATCTCTTTTCAAATCAAGAGGAAGCGCGTCCTTGTATTTTTCTATCACGGATATCATCACTCGCTCGTCCTCAAAATCGACATTATAAAACCTGAATTTCTTGTTTCCGAATTTATAAGAAACATAAGCTTTGTATTCACGAATCAAATGGGCGTTGGCCGAACTCTTCCCTCCGCTACGTGTCGTTATCAGTGTGAATCCAACCTGCATGCTTTCGGCTTCGGCAAGATTATAATTTTTTGACAAGTATTCTGTAATGAACCTGCTTTTCACAGTTTCGTCATAAAGTTCCGAGCGGCAAAAAAACGGTGCGATAAAACAGAATAAAAATAAAATCAGACCCGTAATAAAAAGGGGCTTTCTTTTTTCTTTCCATGTTTTCCTATCCCATGAATTTGAAACAGACATTTCCCCGCGCGCGTCAAAAATCACAAAAGTGACAAAAATCAAAAAAATAAATCCAAGATATTTGAGCCACGAAGGGTGAACGGCAAGAGCGTCCGATGCGGCAAACACGACTTTCTTCTGAATCGGATTGTAGCCGAACATGTAAACCGGTATTGCAAAAAGAGACAAAAAACCGGGGTCTTTAATAAATCCTTTTTTCGATTTTTCTTCCGTCTGTTCAGTGAGTTGTTCCATAGCATTCTCCTATTCATACTCAACAGGTGACGGGTATAACGATTCATAAGGAACATAATCCTCTGTGGAATCTTCGGAAGAGGTGTCCCGAATATCTTGCAGCCAATCGTCGTTCCAATACTCATCGTAATCGTTTTCGTAATCGTTGTCGGAAAATTCACTGGAAGGCTTCATCTCGTCCATCAATTCCTTGATGGAAACATTCTCAGAAGCCGGATGCAGAATCTTCTGAAAATCAGCGTCCGCCAGCGACAAAATGCCTGGCAGAACCAGCCAACCCAACGCCAGCGCATACAAAATGGAGGCTGCGGAGTGGCGCAAAGGAGAAATCATCTTCCACGGCTTGCTTTTCTTCACCCGAATCGTACACGGACCTGCGACAGGATTGTAGCTCGGAAGATTGCTCATAAGCATAGGAGATGAAATATACAGTTTTCCATCCACAATATAGCGGTATGTGGGAATCTTCAATCTTGGAATATAAAACTTGAAACTCCCTTGGCCGATGCTGTTGGCGCGGCCTGTCACCGTCGCATCTCTTATGTTGAAGCACTCCGCGTCGACCTTCCGTGTTCCAAAGCCCAAGAGCGGCAGTTCAATAAAGAGACCTATGAGAAACTGAAGGAGACTTATCAGCAATACCCAACTCATAGAACTGTCTAAATAAGTGGACAAGATTACCGCAATGAATCCTTTTATAACCGCTATAGTCATTTATCCATCCTTTAAAATTCTTTTGGTATCGTAATCTCGCCGCTTTTTTTCAGCCGCATTCCTAAAAAGAGCGTTAACATCCACAATGAATTTTCCGCTCTTTGTCTTGTCCAAAAGAATGCTCACCTTTGTTCCCGGTTTTATGAATTTGTAAGGCTCGGTCCAGAAAACCGCGCTTTCAAGATATTTCTCTTGTCCATCTTGCTCGTAGCGGCAGACAAGGCTGTAATTTTTTTTGTAGCGCAATCTTCTGTTTATTGTCGTGTCCCGCTTGGCATCATGCTCGACAATCTCCATTACAGTTCCTTTTGTTTCGACGGCATTGCTTGCGGGAATCACCACCCAGGGATGCTCCTTCCAGAAACGCTTGTTGAAGAGCTCTGTCTTGAGGTAGTCTAAAAGTCCCACCTTGAAGCCTATATAAAAGAAAACGCCTCCCATAACAAGCAGGAACATCGGACCAAAAAACAATTCTGACTGCAACCGCGCTTTATAAGGCTCGCCGTTCAGCACATATACGGTGAAAGTTTCCCCTTCCGTCCATGCGGCGCTGCGAACACCAGGATGAATTTCATATTTTTTTTCATTGTAATAAAAAGAAAACCTGGAACCTTTGTCGGAAACGGAAATCAGCTCCGCCTTTACAGGTTCGCCTTTTACAACATACTCAATTTTGGAAGGGAGAATCAGGCACATAATCACAAGCATCACAAGTCCCGGAAGCCCGAACGCCAAAAGCGCAATCTTCAGCGTCGAAGTGTCCCCCTTGTCATTGCGAGGCTTTTCATTTTCACGAATCTCAATTTTCTGGATAAAATGCATGGTGTAATTGTTGTATGGAAAATTCAATCTGTAAAGATTTTTCTGCCGGGGAGCCTTATTTGCAAGCAGAAAAATACGATTCCCCGCTGAAAAAGGATACCAACCAACTGCCATGATGGAAATTTTCGCAGAAATATAGTATATCTCAGGGGATTCTGTTGGCTGGAAGCTTTAAGCGGTGCTCCAGAGCCCAACGCAAAAAAAATGACCTTTGGCTTTAACTTACAATTAGTAAAAAATTACCACAGCAATTCTCAAAAAAGCAGAGTTCTTACAGAAGATTGGGTTGAAAGAAATTTGTATTGCCCAATTTGTGGAAAGCCATATATAAGTCGATATGAAAACAATCATCCAACAGGCGACTTTTATTGTAAAGATTGTTCTTCTGATTTTGAGTTGAAAAGTAAAAAGAGTAATTCAGGCAAACTGTCTAAAACAATTACTGATGGTGAATATTCGACAATGATTTCTAGGATTACTTCTTTAAGAAATCCAAATTTCTTTTTTATGACTTATAAAAATTATGCTGTTGATAATTTTATCTTAATTCCGAATCATTTTTTTACACCGCAGATAATTATAAAACGTAAACCCCTTGGCTCTAATGCACGTAGAGCTGGTTGGACAGGTTGCAATATCGATATTTCATCTATACCAGATTCAGGCAAAATTTTTATTGTAAAAAATCAAATTGAAATACAGCATGAAATAGTAATTTCGAATTATGCAAAAATAAAGAGATTAAAGACTTCAAATATTGAATCTCGCGGCTGGCTTTTTGATACCTTAATGTGTGTTGAGAAAATTCCTTCAAAAGATTTTACTCTCAATCAAATATATGCTTTTGAAAAAGAGCTAAAAGAAAAACATCCTGAGAATAATTTTGTGAAAGATAAAATTCGACAACAACTACAATATTTACGAGATAAGGGGTTTATAGAATTTGTAACTCCAGGACATTACAGAAAAGTATCTTGATCCAGTCTTATTTTCGATCAATATTTTTCTTATGAAAAGATATGAAGTAACCATAGAAGAAACTGTTGATGAAACTTTTTCATTTGAAATTCCTGATGATGTTGATATTTATGAATATGTTCGCGAAAAGTATTGCAATGGAAAAGTTGTACTTGAGCCAGGAGAATGTCAATTTAGACAAATGAAAATTCATGATTTATCTAATAATTCATGGAGTGATTGGCAGGAATTTTAATTGGGACATTGCGGGATATCCCCACATAAGGGATAGCGGAAAACAAGTTCGGAATTGATTTGCCGCTTGAATGAGCATTGTACATCGCATTTTTTTCTGTGGAATCTTGTGCTACAATTTCCTTAAAAATAGGAAAAAATCGATGCGCCTTCGAATCAATAAAACTTCAATTTTAAAAATCGCTCTTTCGTGCCTTTTCATCGGAAATCTCTTCTGCCAGCTGCCGGATGTCGTTGTCGTGAGGAAAAAGACGGACCAGTCGTTCTTGGACGGATTCGTCCGGAAGATATGGACGACGAAGGACGGGCTTCCGGGAATGACTGTCACGACATTGATTCAGGACAGGAAGGGCTACATCTGGATCGGAAGCTACGACGGACTTGTAAGGTTCGACGGGGTTGACTTCAACGTCTACAACAGGACAGTCGACGAGAAATACGACTTCACTTCCGCCCGCTCGATAATACAGGATTCGCTGGAAAACATCTGGGTCGGCCACAACGACGAGGGCGTGACGCGCATCGACAAGAACGGCGGAATTCGGAAATTCACCATGGAGGACGGGCTTCCGAACAACAAGATAAACGCCCTGTGCGAGGATTCGGAGGGGAACGTCTGGGTGGGAACGTCGTCCGGGCTTTGCGTCCTCCGCGCAGACGGAAGCGTGGCGGAGCCTGAAGGACTCAAGGAGCTTGGACAGGAGAAAATTCTCGTGTCGAAAATCTTCTGCGACTCGAAAAATCGCGTCTGGATCATAACGGGACTCGCGGGCGACAATTTCGTCTACGAGAACGGAAAACTCTCCCGCTTCACAGGCATGAAGACGTTCGAGAACCCCGCGGTCTTCGAGATTTACGAGGACAAGGACGGTGGAATGTGGTTCGGTGTCGCCCCACACTTCGCTGTCAGAATCAAGGACGGGGAGGAGACTGTCTACGATGTCCACCACGAGGGCCTGGACGCCACGATAGTGAACTCCATCATGCAGGACTCGGCAGGGAATTTCTGGTTCGGAAGCGACTCCGGCGTGACGGTCATGCACGGAGACTCGTTCGCATACTACGATTCGTTCAACGGGCTTTCCGACAACGGAATCACAAGGATTTTTGAGGACAGGGAGGGGAATGTCTGGGTCGCGCTCAACAGGGGCGGCCTGCAGAAATTCAGCAAGGGAAAATTCCGCACCGTGGGCATGAAGAGCAGCGTGAACGCAATCTGCGAGGACAAAAGCAGGGACGTGACTTGGCTTGCGACCGACAGCGGACTCTACTGCTACAAGGAAAACGAATTCGTGGAGAACGAGATAACGAAGCTCTGCACCAACATAAGAGTCAGGAACGTTGGCATGACGCGCGACGGGGAGCTTCTCATAACATCTTATTCCGAGATGCCGCAGATACGGGTCAAGAGCGACGGGGACGTGAAAATCTGGACGCCAGCCGACGGACTTGCGACGATAAAGTGCCGCGTCTCCATAAAAATCTCAAACGGCGACTACTATGTGGGAACGCCGATTGGGCTTAGCATAATCCACCACGAGGACGGAAGCGTCTCCACGCTCACCAGGAAGGACGGATTCACGAACCACTACATAATGTGGCTTTACGAGGACAATCTCGGACGAGTGTGGGTCGGGACGAACGGCGGCGGCGTCTTCGTTATGGAGGACGGAAAAATCACCAAGCACTACACGACCGAAGAGGGGCTTTCCGGGAACGTGATTTTCAAGATTCTGGAGAACAACGGAAGCGTCTGGATTGCGACAGGGACGGGCCTCTCGAAATACGATGCCGAGAACGACTCGTTCGTCAACTTCAACTCGAAGAACGGACTTGGAACAGACAGCGTGTTCCAGATGATTTGTGACAACAACGGCTCCGTGTGGATGACAAGCAACAAGGGAATCTTCTCGACTCCGCTTTCCGAGATTGAGGAGGTCGCGTCGGGCGCGAAAAAGAAGGTCTCGGTCAGGTACTACGGAGACTCGGACGGACTCATAACGAGCGGAGTCACGTCGACTTCCCTTTCCGCGATGGACTCCAAGGGGCGCATTTGGTTCACGCTTACGGACGGGTTCGCGATTTATGACTCCAGCAATGTGAGCGTCAACAATATCCCTCCGAGAATCGAAATTCAGGATTATGTCGTGGACAACTCCAAATTCGACTACCACGGGGAGAAAATCGTGCTCTCTCCTTCCGCAAAACGCTTGAGCGTGAAGTTCACGGGCTTGAGCTTCATCTCCTCGGACAGCATGCTCTTCCGCTACAGGCTCGCGGGCTTCGAGGACGACTACTCCGACTGGTCTCCGCTCAGGGCGGTCTCGTACACGAACTTGAAGCCGGGAACGTACCAGTTCACGGTCGTGGCCCAGAACAGCGACGGCTTCCAGAGCGAGGTCTCCACCCCCGTCACAATCGTGAAGGAGCCTTATATCTGGCAGATGGCGTGGTTCTGGATTGCGATAGCCTTTCTCGTGGTCTTCTTCATCGCGTGGAAAATCTATTCTATGAGACGCTACCAAATCGTGCTGGAGGAGAAGGTCGAGGAACGCACCAGGGAACTGAAGAAGGAGAAGGAGAAATCCGAGAGCCTTTTGCTGAACATCCTCCCCGCTGGTGTCGCGAAGGAGCTTACGGAGAGTCCGAACAAGACAATCGCCAAGAAATATCCGACGTGACCGTGCTTTTCACCGACATCGTGGGCTTCACGAAGATGAGCGGCACGATGTCGGCCGAGGAGGTCGTCACGATGCTCAACAAGATGATTTCAAAATTCGACGACAGGGCGAAGCTCGAGGGCATAGAGAAAATCAAGACAATCGGGGACGCGTACATGGCGGCCGTCGGCTTGACGGAATCCGCGGAGAACGACGGAGCCGTGAGGATGGTGAACTTCGCGAAGGGCGTGATGGAGGACGTGAAGGCGTTCGACGAGGAGAATTCCGTGCGCGTCATGATTCGACTTGGAATAAACACCGGAAACCTTGTCGCCGGAGTAATCGGAAAGTCAAAATTCATCTACGACATCTGGGGCGACACCGTGAACGTCGCGAGCCGAATGGAAAGCACTGGCGAGCCGATGAAAATCCACGTCACAGAGAGCACCTACGAGCAGACCAAGGACTTCTTCGAGTACAGCGACGGCGTGAACATACAGGTGAAGGGCAAGGGCGAGATGAAGACGTATTTCCTTGCCTGAACCGATGTAGGCGTTTTTCCCCGTTGGCGTTCCGTTTCTGTTTCCGAATGTGCCGATTTTTTATAAAATTGAGTCTCGCATTTTGGGAAAAATGGGATAGAAAATGGGGATAAAAATGAAGAAAAAAGTTTTGGGGGCGGTTCTGTTCGCCTCGTCGTTCTTTGCCAGCTCGGAGAATTGGGTCACGGAACTTGGAAACTGCTGGGATTCCGTCGCCGCGAATCCGACACTCTCGTCGCGCTCATACTACGAGCGGTACAACGAGATTGCCGAGTCGCTCAAGTCCGGGAAACCGGGGGGCGGCGACCTCTCGGATGAAGAGGCTCACGAAGCCTGGCTTTCTGTTCTGAAGGATTTTGAAAGCTACTGGTCGTCCAACTGCCCGAAGAAGATTTCGTTTTCCCGTTTGAGGAAGTATTCGAGCACGGAGACTGTGAAGATTCCGTTCACCGTTTCGGTCGACCCTGAGGAGTACAACGGAGAGACGACCAAGACGATTTTTCAGGAAGAGGAGCGTGAGACTTCAAAATACTCGGTCTCCATCACTTCCGATTTCACACTCAAGTACATGGAAATCCTTTCGATAGTCAAATCCGGCCTCCGCGTGGCGAGAAAAGCCGACTGGACCGACATTCCACGGAACTGGCCGGAGGAGTCTGTCCACACTGACTCGCAAAGCCCTGAATCCGACGGCTCGTGCCTCGTCTCCTTCGTCGGGAACAAGACCGCTTCCATAGCGAAAGTGAACGGCTGCGACTTCCTCGACTTGAATTTCGAGGTGAAGGACAGGAGCGGCCACACTTTCTTCTCCAGCGGAAAGAAAATCGTAGGAACGAGCGACGTTATATTCGAAAAGATCGAAAGCGACAAGTTCGCCCTCATAGACGAGGCCATCAGGAACGGCGAAATCGTCTACTCCCCGACTGAGCTTTCCTTGCGGTACGGCGCGCCTGAGCGTGTCTCGGACTACAGCAGGGAATGGGCGGAGCCGCTTTTGTCCAAGCCGTTTTCTCTGTCTTCCGTGAGGTTCGAGAATCCGTATGAGACTTACAGGGAAGAGAACCATGTGATAGACGAGGAGGAGGCGCGCATAATCGCTTCCGAGATGATGGTGGACGTGGCGGGCGACGGCTCTATCGGCTCGTTCGAAATCCAGAAGACCGAAGTGACGCAGAAGCTCTACAAGGACGTGATGAGGAGGAACCCAAGCGGCTTCAGGAACCTGGAAAAGCCCGTGGAGACCGTCAGCTGGAACGACGCGATTGTCTTCTGCAACAGGCTGAGCGAGATTTGCGGCAGGACTCCCGTCTATTCCGTGGACGGTTCGACCGACTGGGCTTCATGGAACTATGTGCCGCATTCTGGAAACCAGCTCGCAGGCGAGATAGAGGTTGTCCCAGGCGACGGCTTCCGCCTCCCGACCGAGGAAGAGTGGACTTATGCGGCCCACGGCGGAAATTCGCACGAGGAATTCGCGTACAGCGGAAGCGACAAGGACAAGATTGCGGAGATTGCCTGGTACAAGAGGAACGCAAGAAAGACTTCCGAGCCTGCCAAGAAGAACGCAAACTCCCTCGGCATCTACGACATGACGGGAAACGTCTGGGAATGGTGCTTCGACTTTTCAAAGAAGGACTCGTCGTCCAGAATCGCCAAGGGCGGCTCGTGGAGCTACGACGAGCGTTTCTGCAAGATTTCGGACTTCTACGTCAGAAATCCGCACCAGAAATTCGACTGCCTTGGCCTGCGCCTGGTTTCGGGAAATTCCGGCAGCGTCCCATACACACCGGAGCAAGCCTCTGAATCCTCCCCCGACGTCACCTCCGCCCTCGCAATCGACGCGAAATAGGAAGGGAATATTGAAAAAAGAATCGGCTTTCCAATTTCACTTCGGAAAGCCGATTCTTTTTTGCGAACGGTTGCATCCACCAAGCAAACGATTAGGACACAACCGCCCCCCATACATCTGGAAAGGTACGCGCCCAAGCGCATGCCGCGAACGGTTGCATCCATAAAGCAAACGCCTAGGACGCAATCGTACCCTGGCAACCGCTATTTCACCTTCAGGTGCCTCGGCAATCCGTCCACCATGATTGGCGAGAGTTCCGCCTGGATGAGCGGGTGGATGTAGTGGATCAAATCCTGAGTAACATAGTCGTCGTCGGTAATCCATTCGAGCGGGACTTTCTTCTCCACGTTCGCGATTGCCTTTACGTCGGCTGTCTCCGTTATGCACATGTACGGGTCGTCCGAGACTCTCTTCAGGACCACGACCTTTCCAGTCTCGCCCTCGAACGCTGATTTCACGGCCGCTCCTCCGACGTTGTAGGCTTCCGTGATGTCCGTGCGGCTCGTCATGTGGGCGGCGCACCTCTGCAATGTCGAAAGCTCGATTGCGCGCGCCTTCAAGCCGAGAGTCATGGTTATCTTGTTCGTGAGGAATTTCGCCGTTCCAGACATCTGCTTGTGGCCGAATGCGTCCACGAATTCAGCGTGCTCTCCAAGCTCGAATACGAATTTTCCGTCGGCGGTCTTGATTCCCTCCGATACGGCCACGACAATCGACTTGCCCTTCTCCGCCAGGCTCTTTATCTTCTGCAAAAACTTGTCCACGTCGAACGGCTTCTCCGGCAGGTAAATCAAGTCCACGCCCTCGCAGTCGTCGGATTTCGCCAATGCGGCGGCGGCCGTGAGCCAACCTGCGTTGCGTCCCATTATCTCGACGACCGTTATCGTAGGATAGTCGTAGACCACGCCGTCCCTGATTATCTCCTTCATCGTCGCCGCTATGAATTTCGCCGCGCTTCCGAATCCCGGCGTGTGGTCGGTTATGGCCAGGTCGTTGTCGATTGTCTTCGGGACTCCCATGAATTTGATGTCGCTCTTCACCATCGAGGCGTACTCGGAGAGCTTCATTATCGTGTCCATCGAATCGTTTCCGCCGATGTAGAAGAAGTACTTGATTTCAAGCTCGTCAAGGATTTTGAAGATTTTCTCGTATGTCGCCTTGTCGTCTTTTATCTCTGGAAGTTTGTAGCGGCACGAGCCGAGATACGACGACGGCGTTCTTTTGAGCAGGTCGATTGCCATGGTGGAATTCAGCTTGTCGGAAAGTTCTGTGTACTGCCCGTCGAGCAACCCCTTGATTCCGTGAAGCATTCCGTAGATTTTTTTAGCTCCCCTGTCCTTGGCCGTCTTGAAAACGCCAGCCAGGCTCGAATTTATTACAGATGTCGGTCCTCCAGATTGTCCGACAATTACATTTCCGTTCATTTTTAGACCCCCGAAACAGTTTTATTTGTTCATTTTAACATAGGTTTTGCAAGACTCAAAATTTTTTGTCTTTTTTGTTGAATTGGACCTTCTCCACGCCTGTCAGACTGTGGCTTTCTCTGTCTTTTCAACGTCCGCCTTTATGAACTTGAGAATCTCTTCAAGGTTCAGGACGAGGATGAATTCGTCACCGCGGCGGGCGACAGACTTTATGAAGCTGCTCTGCTCCTTCGGGATTCCGTAGGAAGCGGAGCCTGCCTGTATCATCGAAAGCCCGCCCACTATGTCCACGGAATCCGCGATTATCGCAATCTCGAACGGCTTTTCGTTCGGTCGGGGAATCTCAAGGTTTATGATGGACGTGCCGTCCAAGTAGCTGCTTGGATTGAAGCCGAAGAGCTTTCTCAAATCGATTATCGAAACGACGGAGCCGCGGATGTTCGTGACTCCGAGCAGATAGTCGAGGGAATTCGGCACCTTCGTGAGCGACGTGAATTCCAGCACTTCCTTCACATACTTGACGGGGACGGCGAACATACCCTTCCCGAGCATGAAAGAAAAGTAGTCGTAGTTCTTGTTTTCAATTGAGATGTTCATCTTCGCTTCCTCATTGTTCCTGAAAATTAAGTGTATTTTCAGCCGTTAGCATTTTGTTTGACTTCAAAAAAATCATAGCGTAAAATTGTTTCTATATTATAAGTCATAATTTTTCAAAAAGATAGAAAAGGAGCTTCGTGGATGGCTGACAATTTTGAGACTGTCAAATGGCAAGGCACTGCCGGTATAGAGCAGGCGCACAAGTTGCGGGACGAAATTCTCGAAGCCTTCAAGAAGAATTCGAAAGTCCGGTTGGACATATCAGAAGTCGACGACATCGACATAACGGGGATTCAAATCATAATAGCGGCAAGAAAAGAAGCGGAGAAAACGGGCAAGTCGTTTTTCATAATCGGAAAAATTCCGAAAGCAATCGAGGAGTTCATCACTGCAAGCTCAATCACGTTGGACGAGTACGTCTTCCCTGAAGATGCGGAGGTGAGCTGATGCTTGAGCAACTTAGTTCTGTTTTTTTCGACGAGGCGAACGAACTTCTGGACAATCTGGAAGAGCAGCTACTTGCCTTGAGCGACAACAACGGCGACCCGGAGACGATTGCCGCCGTTTTCAGGGCGATGCACACGATAAAGGGCTCTTCCGCCATGTTCGGCTTCAACGAAATCTCCACTTTCACGCACGAGGCCGAGTCCGCGATGGACCAGGTGCGGAACGGTGTGATTCCCGTCACGCCTGAGCTGATTGACCTTCTCTTGAAGGCCCGCGACCACATAAGGAGCCTTTTGGACGCTGGTGCGGAGGTGTCGGAGGAGGTCCACAAGTCGAGCGAGGCGTTGATTCTCGAATTCAAGGTCTATGTCCAGTCGCATGGCGGAAACGCGACAGAAACTGCGTCTTCCGTCAAGAAGATAGAGCCGAAGAAGGCCGACGAGAACACGGCGACATGGAGAATCAAATTCAGGCCGTCCAGCACGATAATGCAGAACGGAACCCGGCCGGAGCTTCTCATAAAGGAGCTTACCGAGCTTGGAACCGCCACGGTCGTTCCGTTCTACAACGACCTTCCGGTCCTCTCTGAAATGGACAGCGAACTCTGCTATTTCTCATGGGACGTAATCCTCACCACGACGAAGACGAAGAACGACATAGAGGACGTGTTCATTTTCCTGGATTCTGAGTCCAAAATCGAAGTCGAGAAAATCGATTTGCTTCCGGGTGAGAACAACAAAATCGGCGAGATTCTTGTTTCCAGAAAGGATGTTTCCCAGGACGACGTTGACGAAATCCTCAAGGCAAAGAAACAGCTTGGCCTGATGCTTGTCGAGAAGAAAATCGTCTCGGAGGAGCAGGTTCGTTCGGCTTTGGCCGAGCAGCAGCATTTGAAGTCGTTGTCGCCGAACGGTCAAGTCCAGAACCAGGCGGCGGCCGCCACCCTCAGAATCAGCTCACTGAAACTCGACCAGCTTGTCGATTTGGTCGGCGAATTGGTCACGTTCAACGCGCGCCTCGACCAGGAGGCGATAAAGACGGACAACGTGACGTTCAAGAATTTGAGCGAGCAGTGCGATAGAATCGCAGTTATGATGAGGGACATTTCCATGGGGCTTCGCATGGTGCCTGTGGGGACTCTGTTCCAGAAATTCAAGCGGACGGTGCACGATCTTTCGACGCAGCTTGGAAAGCGCGTGGAGATGGTGATGGTCGGTTCGGAGACGGAACTCGACAAGACCGTAATAGAAAAGCTCAACGACCCGCTTCTCCATCTCGTGAGGAACTCTGTCGATCACGGTGTGGAGCTTCCAGAGGACAGAATCGCGGCCGGGAAGAATCCCGTCGGAACTGTAACCCTCGCGGCGAAACACGCAGGCGCGTTCATCAACATATCGATAAAGGACGACGGAAAGGGCTTGGACAAGAACGCGATACGGGAAAAGGCTATTCAGAAAAAGCTCATAAGTCCCGACGACAACCTTTCCGACTCCGAGATTTTCAGCCTGATTTTCCAGCCGGGATTTTCCACGGCGAAGCAGGTCACGTCGGTGTCGGGACGCGGTGTCGGACTCGACGTCGTGAAGAAGGACCTGGGCACGCTCGGAGGCACTGTCACTACGGAGTCCGAGCCTGGCAAGGGAACGACGTTCCTTTTGAAGATTCCTCTCACGATGGCCATCATCGACGGAATGCTCGTCACAATCGGCACCGTTACATACATCGTGCCGCTCAACACGATTTCGGAATGCATCTCGTCGACAATAACGAAGGAGCAGATGGACGACGACTTCATCGTAACGACGAACCACGGCAAGGATTTGAAGTCCGTCAACTTGAGGAAATTCTTCAAGATAACCGACCCGCTGCCCGACCATCAGGAGATAGTGTCGGTCTACGACGGCGACGAGGTTTACGGTCTCGTTGTGGACAAGATTTTGGGTAGCCAGCAGACTGTCATAAAGCCGCTGGGCAATCTCTATGGAAATTGCACGGGCATAAACAGCTCGACAATTTTGGGGGACGGTTCGGTGGCTTTGATTTTGGACATATTCCAGCTGACTTCGATGATAAAGAATTCGGAAAGAGCAAATGAGCACTGATATTGTAAAACCGTTGGCGGAGTTGACGGACGAGCAGTTCCACAAAATCGCCGATTTCATACAGACGAACGTTGGAATAAAGATGCCCGACCAGAAGAAGATAATGGTCCAGTCTCGGCTGCAGGCGAGGCTGAAGGCGTTGAAGATGGATACGTTCGACGAGTACATTCAGTTCGCCTTTTCGGACGGGTCTTCGTCCGACGAGGAAATCGCGTTGATGATAGATGTCATCACGACGAACCTGACGAGCTTTTTCAGGGAGAGTCAGCATTTTTCCGCGATGAACGACAGGATTCTTCCAGAACTTGCCGGCCGCGGATTCGAGAAGATTGAGCTTTGGTCGGCGGCCTGCTCTAGCGGGCAGGAGCCGTACACTCTCTCCATTGTGATGAGCGAGTTCATTCGCACTCACAATAGTTCGATAGGCGATTTTTCGATTCTCGCCACGGACATTTCTTCCCGTGTCCTGGAAAAGGCCGTCACGGCGGTCTATTCGATGGAAGACATAGGCGATTTGTCTTACGACTTGAAGAAGCGGTATTTTTTGCGTTCGAAGAATGCCGCGGAGCAGAAAGTCAGGGTGAAACCGGAGTTGAGGGGAAAAGTGAAGTTCGAGCGGTTGAACTTCATGGACAACTCGTATCCGATTGACTCGAAAAAACACATAATTTTCTGCAGGAACGCGCTGATATATTTCGACAAGCCCACCCAGGAGTCCGTCATACGGAAGCTCGTGGACTGGCTTGTTCCCGGCGGGTATCTGTTTTTGGGGCATTCTGAGACGATTTTCGGCATGGATCTTCCGCTTGTGACGGTCGGACCGACAATTTTCCAGAAAAATTCGGAAGAGTAGACAAAGAAATAAAACTTAGTAAGGAGGCGAAAGCGGTTGCCGATTGATAATCAACAATCCGCTGGTTTGAGACATGCCTATTAAAGTGTTGATAATCGATGATTCTGCTCTTGTGAGGCAGACGATAACCGAAATATTGAATTCGACTACTGACATAAAGGTCATCGCAAGCGCGCCCGATCCAATCGTGGGTGTGAGGAAAATCCATGACGAGAGACCTGATGTCATAATCCTCGACATCGAGATGGCCCGCATGGACGGTTTGACGTTCCTCAAGAAGATGAACGAGACGATAGACCCGATTCCGTGCGTCATCTGCTCCACCCTCGTGGAGAAAGGCTCTCCTGAGTCGCTGAAGGCTCTTGAATATGGGGCTGCGGAGATAATCCTGAAGCCGTCTGTGGGAACGAAGAAATTCTTCGAGGAATCGAAAATTCGTTTGATTGAGGCCGTAAAATCCGCGAATTCGTGTCAGGGAAAGATAAAGCAGCTGATTCCTTCCCAGGCGAAAATGCACTCGTCCGACGAAAACGACTTTTCAATTCCCAGCTCGAAAAAAGTCGACATACAGAAAATCAATTCCGCCAGAAGCGACGATGACGACATCCAGGAGCTTGAGGAAGTGGACGACATGCCGAAGCTTCCCGCCACTCCGCTAGCCATGGGGTACATACAGCCGAAACTCACTGCGGACGTGATTCTTGAGAAGCCGAATCCGGCTCTCGCGCCAATCGACACTACGGACACCGTTGTCGTCGTCGGCGCGTCCACCGGCGGGACGGAGGCGTTGAAGGATTTCCTGACGCAGCTTCCTGAAAATTCCCCAGGACTCGTAATCGTCCAGCACATGCCGGAACACTTCACCGCGTCTTTCGCACAGAGGCTCAACTCCCTCTGCAAGATTGCCGTGCACGAAGCCGAGGACGGCGACATGGTGCAGCGCGGACAGGCGCTCATCGCTCCCGGAAACCACCACATGCTGCTCAAGCGGCAGGGAATGGACTATTACGTGGAGATAAAGGACGGGCCGCTCGTTTCCCGCCACCGGCCTTCCGTCGATGTGCTTTTTAGAAGCGCGGCCAGATACGCTGGAAAGAACGCGATAGGCATCATCATGACCGGAATGGGCGACGACGGAGCGAAGGGCATGAAGGAGATGCACGACGCAGGCTCGTTCAACATCGCGCAGGACGAAGCGAGCTGCATCGTGTACGGAATGCCCTGTGAAGCTGTGAAGGCTGGAGCCGTGGACAAGATTGTCCCGCTTTCCGACATTGCGCAGACGATGCTTGGCAACGCTAAAATAAGAAAATAGAGCGAATTCTGTTTAATTGCAGTTATAATGATATCCGGGAGAGAAGTTTTTTCGGATATGTTAAGGAAAATATTTTTTAGGAGAATCAAATTATGGCAAAGAAAATTCTTGCGGTCGACGACTCAAAATCAATCAGGGCGAGCATCACGTTCATTCTGGGACAGGAAGGATATGAAATAGTCGAGGCGGAGGACGGAATCGACGCGTTGGCGAAGGCGAAGACTGAGAAATTCAATCTTGTGATAACCGACATAAACATGCCGAACATGGACGGAATCGAACTCACGAAAAATCTCAGGCAGACGGAGGGATACAAGTTCACTCCGATTATCGCGTTGACCACGGAGAACCAGCAGTCGAAGATGGACGAGGGAAAGGCCGCCGGAGCGACCGGCTGGATTGTAAAGCCGTTCACTTCCGACAAACTCATTTCGGTCGTCAAGAAAATCATCGGATAGCCATGTGATTCTCGCGTGGCTTTAAGGATTGGGAGGAGGTCATTTTTATGAAAAGCATTCGTTCTGCACTTACCATGTTCATTGCGCTGTCGATAGTCGCCACGGGTCTCGTGCTGATGGCTGTTTCCGTGGCTATAGCCGGAAAGGCGGTCGACATAGGCTCGCTCTCCAACATGAAGACCCTTGTCGACAACGTCGCGAATTATGCGGACATGAAGCTCGAATCTGACCTCGTGGCTCTCAAAGTCATAGCCGAACATCCTGTGATGAAGGCGAGCGGACCGGTCGAGCAGAAGGCTCCGGCCGTGTCGTCCTATGTGGACGAAGTCGACCAGCACGCCCGCTACTTCATCGTCGCCGACACAACGGGGCACGCTTTCACTTCCGACAGCGTAGTCCGGGAAGTGAGCAACAGGGAATATTTCCAGATTGCAGTCAAAGGTCAGCCGTGCGTCTCAGGTCCAATCATAAGCGTGCGCGGGGACCCTTCGATATACGCTTCCGTTCCGGTGTACGACGAGAGCAAGAAAGTGTCTGGAATCATCGCCGTGAATTTGGACACCGGCATATTGAAGGACCTTGCGGGACACCTCAACATAAGCAGGAACGGAAAGGCATTCATAATCAACAGGGAGAGTGGCGCCATCCTCTATGCCGAGAACGAAGACTATGTGAGGAATTCCGAGACGTTCGAGAATCTTTCCCTCACTACGGAGCCGGGCTACAAGGAGCTTGCCGAAGTTTCCCACAAAATGATGGCCGGTAAGAACGGCAACGAAGTCATAAAGATAAACGGCAGGGACTACTACATCGCATACACTCCAATCGCCGTGGCGAACTGGGCCATAGGAATCGAGGCTCCTGCTTCCGATTTCAAGGACAGCATAACGACGCTCAAATTTTCTCTCGGAATCGTAACGATATTCTTCCTGATAATCGCTACGGTGGTGGCGTTCATCTATTCAAGTTCCATCGCGAATCCAATCAAGACGATAAATTCCGCCCTCAACCAAATAGCCGACGGAAATCTAGTCCTAGAGGGGATTCCTGTGGCAGAGCGCGAAAAGATTTGCAAACGCAAGGACGAGCTTGGAAAAATCGGAGCGGCGCTGAACAAGATGGTCGAGTCTCTCACGAGGACGATTGAGCACGTGCGCGAAGCCGCCATGCAGGTGCGCTCAGGCGGCGAGCAGCTCTCGTCTTCGAGCCAGTCAGTTTCTTCCGGCGCGAGCGAGCAGGCCGCTTCCACAGAGGAGATGAGCGCGACTATGGAGCAGATGTCGAGCAACATCAGGCAGACTGCCGACAACGCCTCAAGGACGAGCGAAATCGCGTCCTCTGCCACGAAAAAGGCGGAAGAGGGCGGTGTGGCGGTCGAGCAGGCTGTTTCGGCTGTCGAGTCGATCGCCCAGAAAATCAGCATAATCGAGGACATCGCGAGCCAGACGAACATGCTCGCGTTGAACGCCGCTATCGAAGCCGCGCGCGCGGGCGAGGCCGGAAAGGGATTCGCCGTGGTCGCCTCGGAGGTCAGAAAACTTGCCGAGAGGTCGCAGACTGCGGCGGGCGAGATAAGCGAAATCTCCAACAGCACGCTTGAGACCGCGAAGAAGGCCGGCGTCCTCATAAAGGATGTCGTCCCAGGAATAGAGCAGACGTCGGAGCTTGTCGGCGAGATAGCCCAGGCGAGCCGCGAGCAGAACAACGGAACGCAGCAGGTGAGCCAGGCGATAATCCAGATGGATTCCGTGGTTCAGCAGAACGCGAGCGCGGCCGAGGAGATGGCTGCCATGGCGGAGGAGCTGAGCGCGGAAGCCGAAAAACTCGTCAAAGTCATCGCATTCTTCAGGACGGGGGATTCTCCTGTGAACACGGAATTCAAAGCCGTGGACATCGGGGGGGAGCCCCATGTCGCTGAAACGGAGAAATCAGGAAAGAAGGAGCCTGAAGAGAAGAAGAAACCTGAGCCTGAATTGACGGAGCAGGAGAAAATCGAAAAGAAGAAGCCGAAGAAGATAAAGATTCAGAAGCGCGACGACGCCCCGGTTGTGGCGGCGAAAGTGGAACAGAAGAAACAGAAGGAACAGAAATCCGAGCCACAGCCGAAGCAGAATCCGACCAGCGGAACCGTCGTCAAGAAGACTGCCGCCGATTTGGTTTCGGATGCCGATTTTGAAGAATTCTAGCGGACAAGGAGGACTCTTTTGGAAAACTATTTGACATTCATGGTCGACAACACTTCGTACGCGATAAACGTCAACTCGGTTCTTGAGGTTCTGAACATGACGAAGCCGACGGCCGTCCCGTGCGCGCTCTCGTACATCGAGGGGCTGATTTACTCGCGGGAGCAGGGAATCACCGTCGTGAATTTGCGGAAGCGGTTCTCGCTTGAGGAGCACGAGGCCGACAAGCGGACGAAAATCATCGTGGTGGAAGTCCACACAAAACACGAGGGCAACGAAAACGAGACCGTGATTCTCTACGGGCTTGTCGCTGATTCCGTGCAGGACGTCATTCAGATTTACGAGGAGGAGCTTGTCGAAGACGCGGAGTGCTCGATTCCCAAGGAGTTCATCTCCCGCACGCTCAAATACGACGAAAAGCCGCTCTTCATCCTCGACTTCAAGAAATTGTTCGAGGAACACGCAAAATTGAGTTCGTTGACAATACAGAATTCGTAGATTCTGATATAATGAAATAAATTTTTTATGGGAGGCCAAAATAATGGCATATGAGTTCAATCCAAAAGATTTCGATCTTACTGGAAAAATCGCTTGGGTGACAGGCGCTTCTTACGGAATCGGATTTGCAATCGCTAAGGCGTTGCACGCTTCTGGAGCTAAAATCGTGTTCAACGACCGCGGACAGGAGCAGCTCGACAAGGGTTACGAGAACTACAAGGCGGCTGGAATCAACGATGTCCACGGATACATCTGCGACGTTACAGACGAAGCCGCTGTTCAGGAAACTGTCAAGAAAATCGAGAAGGACGTCGGAACTGTGGACATCCTCGTGAACAACGCCGGAATCATCAAGAGAATCCCGATGATTGAGATGAAGGCCGAGGAATTCCGCCAGGTCATCGATGTCGACTTGAACGCTCCGTTCATCGTCTCAAAGGCTGTCTTGCCGGGAATGATTGCGAAGAAGGCCGGAAAAATCATCAACATCTGTTCGATGATGTCCGAGCTTGGACGCGAGACTGTTTCTGCCTACGCCGCCGCGAAGGGTGGATTGAAGATGCTCACACGCAACATCTGCTCTGAGTACGGCCAGTACAACATCCAGTGCAACGGAATCGGACCTGGATACATCGCCACACCACAGACAGCTCCTCTCCGCGAGAAGCAGGCCGACGGCTCTATGCATCCGTTCGATTCTTTCATCCGCGCGAAGACTCCGGCTGGACGCTGGCTCGACGCAGAGGAATTGGCGGGACCTGCAGTGTTCTTGGCTTCACGCGCTTCAGACGCTGTGAACGGACACATCTTGTATGTTGACGGCGGTATCCTCGCTTACATCGGAAAGCAGCCGTCGTAAAAAACGCATCCGTGCGTTTTTTACTTAGCGAGAAACATCTATTTGCAAATGCAAACAGATGTTTCTCTTATGATTTTTCCCCGCCTCCATGCGGGGAATTCTTATTGGCATAGGCGGAACGAAAGTCAGAGATGTTGAGAGGATAAAAGATTTCTTAAAGAACAACCCAGCATACAAATGGATTCCAAAGTTGCCGTTCGGATTCAATTATTGGAACAAAGAAAACATCGGACAATGAAAAAAGCAATTTTGTTTCTTCTGCTTCTGACATTTTCGTTGATGTCTTGTGTTCTTCTACACACTCACATAGATTACCCGGCGATGCCCGAGTTTCCCCAGCGATACCGAACTTGGATAAACTTCGCAAAGAAAAATAATGTAACTTGCTGCTTCGATTTCCATAATTATGAAACATCGTTTTTGCCGCAAGTCTGCGGATTTGACGAAGACTGCGGCGGTGCCAATTATGAAAAAGAAGTTTCAAAATACATAAGCGCGCACAGAGATGTTCTGTCGGAAAAAGTCCCGTTTTGCGCTCGCATTTTTTTAGAAAAATATCTAAGCAAGAAACATCTGAAAAAATCGCTTCAGACTTTTACTCTTCATTATGGCGACAAAACACTTTCTCTAAACGATTTCATAATTGTGGCTGAACTTTTCAATAGATTTGGCATAATCTTTTACGAAAAGACGAGTTCAATCGACTTCTTAGGCTATATCGACAAGGAAACATTCACCGCTTTTTCACAATCCGAAAATCTTTTGCTGACCTTTGAAATCGACGGAGAATCGTTTGAGTTCAATTTGAATATTCCAGAAATTTACGAAGATACATTTTCAATCGGTGAAAATGGCCTATAAATGCACAGCACAGTAAAAAAACAATCAAGAACATTTTTGGCAAATGAGTTTGTTAGGGCGAAAGTCGAGTTATGAATTCTTGGATTCCTGCAGACTGGCAAGCGGTTTTCGCAAACAGCGCAAGGTTTTATAATCGATTTGCAAGAAAGAACAATCTTCCGCTGAGAAATTTTAAATAGGTCGAATGTCGAGTTTCTGCATATCGTAGTTGCAGAAACAAGCTACCAGCGGGAACCCGTCCATCAAAACGGCAGTACCGCTTCGCGGTGGCTGAGTGTTTTGATGGACGGAACCCCGCTTCCGCTCGTTTCTGCCATTGCTCTGTGAAAACTCGACTTTCGCCCTAAATAGTTCTTTTTGGGGGCTATGAGAAAAATGGCAAAGACTGACATCAAAATCCGCACAGTCGAAGCGGCGGTTTTCCTTGCTGGCTGCTGCGTTTCACTCTTCTTCGTGTTTGGCTTTGACTTCAAGCCCGCTCCGAACAAGTCCGCCACCATGTTCTCGGCTACTGTCGCTTTGATTGAAACGCTGAAGGTTCTTCTTTTTGGAAAAAAACTTCGAATTCTGTTCTTCTTTTTGGACCCATTCATCGCCTACTGGATTGGCGTTGTCGGCATCGCGCTCGGCGGAGGAGTCGTCGACATGAAGGACACTCTCGCCATGTCGGTGGAATTCTATCCGCTTCTGCTTCTGCTAACTCTCGCCGTCACGTCCGTAGGCTATGCGCTTTTGCTTGTGCGATTTTTTTTGGAGAAAAAACGATGAAAAGGAAAATTTGCATATTTGTGATTTCTCTTTTTTCGCTTTTTCTGTTTTCATGCGGAAAATACAATCCCCTGCTCGATAAAAACATAGTTCCGCACTTCGATTTTTTTGATGAAAGTGAAAAATTCGTCTTTACTGTATATTACAATAATCCCGACTCATATTACGATATGCCACTGAATCCTTATGCCGTAATGGATATTCAGCACGAATTTGCCCGAGGTGACACTTTGTACAAAAATGAATTGGAGATTTTCTTGAGCGAAATTTTTGAAAAGCCGCCGAAAATCATCAAAGATTTTCAAAAATTACATGACAAAAAAAATCGGATTTACACGGTTTGCTGCATAAGAAACCAGTTTGGAAAGATGATTCTGTGGTTTTCATACGACGACCCGGATTCAAACGAACCGTATATGATAATGAATGGAAAACTTACTGAAAAAAATGAAAAACTTGCGAATTTCGCAAAGGTCGTTTTGAACAGTTGTTATGAAAACTTCGATGAGGAAAACTGATTCGTGGTATCTTCTGCCAGGCGAATTTGATGCAAACGGAGGGTATCGAACCCTTCAAGGGGATGCAGAAAGATGGTATCCAAAATGAAGCACATTCTTAACAGCGCAAGGTTTTATAATCGCTTTGTTTCATGTCTTTTTTAGAGAATCCAACGATTCGGCGATTCCAAGTTCAGAGAGAGTTCGCTTGATTTCTCTGGCAACTCCGCTCGTGCGCTATCTTGTGAAGATAGTCGTTAGGAGTTGCGCCCTTGAGTTCACGCCGGCCTTGTTGAAGATGTTGTAGACGTGCTTTTTGACCGTGGACAGGCTCACATGGATTTGTTCGCTTATATATGTGTTCGATCTTCCCTCCGCAATCAACCTCAGCACGTCTGTTTCCCGTTCAGAAAGCGCGCAATCTCCGGCCATGCGCAAAAGATAGTTTTCAGATTGATTTCCGCCGTTCTTTGTCTGGATTGTGTTGAAGACCATGTTTTCCAGATGTTTTCTGAGAATGTTCAATATGTACATGTCCTTGTCCGAAAAATCTCCGAGATTCTCCCCTCGGAACATATTGAACACGGCAGCCACATCCTTGTTCTTCGCGATTACGATTCCGGCTCCGAAGGGGATTTTCGCCGGCTCCAGGAATAGCTGGTAGAATTCGGTGCTTGTCCGCAGATCGTCGCTCAGCATCGATGAATCCTTGTAGACAATCGATTCGCTTGTCAGTGAATACAGATATTGCAGATAGTCTTTGTCGTAGTATGTTTCCACGTATTTTGCCACGGCCTTCTCGTCGAACCCCAGAAAAACCGACAAGTCTTTTGAGATGCGTTTTTGCTTGTCCAGGAAAATGAAGTAGCCCTTGGAGAACGGTATGAGCAGCCTCAGTACGGAAAGCGTTTTTGACGCGAGAACCTTCGCGTCGTCCACTGTGTAGAAGTCCACTAGTATGGAGTTGATTGTGTTCCATTCAGATTCTTTTAACATCGCGCCTCCGTCTTTCTTTTGCCAGCATTTTCCGATAAAAAAAGCCGTTTTGGATTGTTCTCCAAAACGGCTTCGTTGCCATGTACGGTTTTGATTATTCTTTCATCTTTGCGAATCTTTTGGAAGCGTTTTTTCGCCCAGCCTGTGGAACTTTAGTTCTATGGAAAATCCCCGTTCGGACACTTATAAAAAAAAGGCGAAAACATCAGAATCGCATTATCAAATCTCAAAGGCGCGGTTTTCTTGGAATCAAGGGACCGCGTTTTTTTATGGAGTTGCGTATGAAAATGATTAAAGCGTTCGTCCGGCCGGAAAAAGCGGAGGAAGTCCTTGATTCGCTCATGGAGAAGGGGTTCGCCGCCGTCACAAAAGTGAGCGTGCTCGGCCGCGGAAAGGAGAAGGGGTTGAAAGTCGGCGACACGTACTACGACGAGATTCCCAAGGAGATGATTATGCTGGTCGTCGAAGACGATGACGAGGCGAAAGCCACGAAAATCATATCCGAGAGCGCGAAAAGCGGCAGGGAGGGAAGGTATGGCGACGGAAAAATCTTCATAAGCGAAGTGGAACGGGCCGTCACTGTGTCTTCTGGAAAGGAAGGCTTGTAGGAGGAATGATGAAGGAGGTCACTATAATTTTGCGTCCTAAAATGTATTTCAAGACGAAGGAGGCTCTGGACGAGGCCGGTTTTTCAGCTCTTTCAGTGCAGGAGGTCATCGGGCGTGGAAAGAAGCCTGTCCAATACGATTTCGACAACGAGGTCGTAGCGCACAGGCTTGTGGCGAAGCGCATGATTACGATGTTTGTCCGTGACGGGGATGTGGATTCCCTGGTGAAGACGATAGTCGAGACGAACAAGACGTCCCATGCCGGAGACGGGAAGATTTTCGTCTCGCCTGTAAAGGACGCTGTGAGGATTCGCACGGGCGAACGCGGCGACGAGGCTGTTCTTTGATTTTGCTTTGTTTTTTATGAAGGAGTTTTTATGAGAAGATTTTTTCTGGCAGTGTCATTTTTGTTGGTTTCACTTTCGTTTTTCGGATGCAGGGGCGAGAACAAGTCGGTTCCGGCGGGCGCAGCGAAAAAAGGTTCTGAAGGCAATCCTTTTGTCCTTGGTGTAAGCCCCATGTCGGGCTGGTACGGCTGGTACGGAATAGACGGGACTGGGATTTTCAAGAAAAACGGCGTATCCGTCAAGATTCAGTTTTTCCCCGTCTATTCGGATTCTCTCACGGCCTTCTATTCCGGACAGCTGGACGGAATATGCATAGCCGCTTCCGATGCGGTCGCTCCGCTCAACGAAGGAGTTGACTTCAAGATTGTTCTTGTCAACGACAACTCGTTCGGAGCGGACGGACTTGTGGTGCACGAGGATGTCTCTTCGATAGCGGAACTGAAGGGAAAATCTGTGTCGACTGAAGTCGGCACTCTTGAGCACATGTTCCTGCTGAAAATCCTCGAAGACAACGGAATGACTATGGACGACGTGGAATTCTCGAACATGACGATAAACGATGCCGGGCCTGCGTTCATAGCGAACAGCGTTGATGCCGCAGTTCTGTGGGAGCCGACTCTTTCGACGGCGATTGCATCTGGAGGAAAACTTTTGTACAGCACAAAGGAGACCCCAGGCTTGATTCCCGACACGCTCGCGGTTTCCTCCGCCGTCCTGTCGGAAAGTCCGGAGGTCGTACAAAAAATCGTGGATTCCTGGTTCGAGGGAGTTGATAAGCTTGCCTCCAGGAACGAAGAGATGATTTTGACCGTGTGCCGTGGTGCGGAACTTTCAAGGGACGAGTATCTGTCCATGCTCGACGGCGTGACTCTTTTCGACAGAGCTATGAACCAGGCTACTTTCAAGATGTCTGAAAGCTATGAGTCTCTCCCGTTCACTCTGAGAAAATCAGCGGAATTCCTGAAATCGACCGGAATGATTGATGAAATTCCCGCCGATGTCACGGTCCTGCTCGATGATTCGTTCATAAAATAGAAGGGGCGCGCATGATAGAAATCAAAATACGGAGGAAAATCTCCAAGAAAGAATATACCGCGCTTGCCGTCTTGTCGTTCTTTGCGGTCGTCGCAATTTGGTCGATTGCGAGCGCGGCGGGGTTCGTGAAGGAAATCTTTCTGCCCAACCCTCTGAAAGTCCTTTCCTTTTTTGCGCATTCCATAAAGGACGGGTCTCTTTGGGAAAATTCGAAAATTTCCGTATGCCGCATCACATTGGGTTTTGTCTATGCGGTGATTCTTGGAATCCCCGTGGGAATCCTCATGGGGAGTTTCAAGAAAATCGAGGCGGTTGTGCGGCCTTTGTGCGAATTTGTGCGCTACATGCCTGTTCCCGCCTTCGTGCCGCTCATCATGGTCTGGGCTGGAATCGGCGAGAGCGCGAAGATCACTGTGATTTTCATCGGAACATTTTTCCAGCTTGTGCTCATGGTCGCGGACGACGCGCTCTCTGTTCCCGACGACTTGATAAACGCGGGCTACACGCTTGGAACGACGACATGGAACACGATATTCAAAATAATCATACCGGCCATGCTTCCTCGTCTCATGGAAACTCTGCGCATGATGATTGGATGGGCGTGGACGTATCTTGTGAGCGCGGAACTCGTGGCGGCCAATTCAGGTTTGGGCTACACAATCCTGAAATCGCAGCGATTCCTGAAAACCGACGCCATTTTTGCCGGAATCATTCTGATTGGTGTTTTGGGGCTGGTGACAGACCGAATCTTCGCTTTTGTGAACAAAAAACTTTTTCCGTGGACAGAGTAGGGGGGCAGAATGTTTTTTAGAAAAAAGAAGAACGAAATTTCGCAGAACCACATAGAAGCGAACCTTGCGAATTCAAAAATTTTCGTGCGGAACGTTGAAAAAATCTATTCTTCCGTGAAGGGGGACACTCTCGCGATGCAGAATGTGAACCTCAATGTGCTTGAGAACGAATTCGCTTGCATTGTTGGCCCGTCTGGATGCGGAAAGTCCACACTCCTCAGAATGATTGCCGGCCTTGACGAGATTTCTGGCGGCCAGATTGTAATCCAGGACAGAAACATAGTCGGTCCCGGTCCTGACCGCGGCATGGTCTTCCAGGGCTACACGCTTTTTCCGTGGATGAGCGTGGGCGACAACATAAGGTTCGCCCTCAAACTGAAAAAGATGAAGAAGCAGGAGCAGGAAGAAATCGTGGACAAGTACCTGAAAATAATCGGGCTTGAGAAATTCAAGAACGCCTACCCAAAGGAGCTTTCCGGCGGCATGAAGCAGCGAGTTGCCATCGCCAGGGCGCTTGCGAATTCGCCGGAGGTTCTTTTGATGGACGAGCCGTTCAGCGCGCTCGACCCGCAGACGAAGGCGGACATGCAGCTTTTGATGAGACAGATTTGGCAAGTCGAAAAGCCGACTGTGCTGTTCGTCACGCACGACATAGAGGAGGCTGTTTTTCTCTCAAGCAAGATTTTCGTCCTAAGCTCTCGTCCTGGAACCGTCAAGAGGGAGATTCCTGTTTTTCTGCCGTATGAGCGCGATTTGAGCCTCAAGGACACAGAGCAGTTCATAAAAATCAGGCGGGAAGTGAATTCGCTGATCGACCACAACGGCATCTAGATGCGGCAGGCCAGTTCGGAAATGGAATCCGGGCTGGCCTGATTTTTTTTGCTATTTTGCGAAGGACTCGCACAGGAACCCCTTCACCCTTTCGCCTGACATCAGCGTTATTGTGCCGATTGTATGCGGAGACTTTACACGCTCCATGAAGAAGCCGAGATTTCCCTTGGGAATTGAAAAAACATCGACTTCAATCGATTCACCCTTTTTAGCAGGAGAAACTTTCAATAAACCGGGCTTTTTCGGAATCGTGTCGAGTTCGAACATTTCGTATTCACAGCTTGTCTTCGTGTGCTCCAAAAAGGTTCCGCCCAATTCCACAATCTGGCTTTCAAGTTCCCGGCCTTTCTTGTGCAGTCCGCAGACGGCAAGCTTTGTGCTTTCGCTCTGCATGAATTTGAACGCGGTCGACCACAAAAGGGCTTCCGAATCTGAACGCGCGAAAACCGTGATTCCGAAGGGGAATTCTTCGTCGTTCCTGTTTTCTGGAAGGGCCATCGCCGACAAATCGAGCAGATTGCAGTGGTTGGTGTACAAGCCCATTTTTGAATTTGTTGCAATCGGGTCGTTTCTGACTTCTTCCCTTGTAAAGCTTCCGCCCGCCGTGGGCATTATCATCACAGAGTTCTCCAAAAGCTCGGCCGCCTTGTGCCTGTAGTCTTGCAGGGCGTGGATGTCCGAAAACAATTTTTCCGCCGTGTTTTCTGCTTTCGCCCCAGAGCGCAGGATTTTTTCTGTCACGGGGAAAATCTTTCCTTCATGGCTTTCGACAAAATCCTTCAAATCCGACAAACGCTCGGCGACATAGGAGCCTTCATAGAGGATGAGCGCGGCTTTTTGGAACATCGAATAGTCGATTTCTTCTATTTTGATGCTGTTTTGAATCGCGAGCCTTTTGATTCTTTTGACAGAGTTTTTCCATTTTCCTTCGTAGATTTCTTTCCACCTGCCGAAAAATTCAGGAGTCTTGTCTGGAAGATAGATTTTTTTTGGAACTTTTCTTCCTTTTTTTTCGATTTTCTTTGACCATGCGCATTCGCTGTCATAGCAGCGCGCAACAGAGTCCACCAAATCCGCGTCTTCAAGGGAAGAGGCGAAAACCGTCACGCAGTCAAGGCTCGCGCAGGCGGGAACGACTCCCCTCGTAGACCAGGCTCCGCATGAAGGCTTGAAGCCGAAGAGAGAATTGAGCATGGCAGGCACTCGTCCGCTTCCAGCAGTGTCCGTGCCGAGGGAAAAGGCGCACAAGCCCAAAGCCACCGCCACGGCGGAGCCAGAAGACGAGCCTCCTGAAATCATCTCGTCCTGATAGGCGTTGTGACATTCTCCGTAGGGAGAGCGGGTTCCCACCAAACCTGTGGCGAACTGGTCGAGATTCGTTTTTCCCACTGGAATCGCGCCTGCGTCAATCAATCGCTGAACCACGGTCGCGCTTCTTTTGGGCGTGTAGGAAAAATCAGGGCAGGCAGCCGTCGTCGCTCTTCCCTCCAAGTCGATGTTGTCCTTGATGGCGAATGGAATTCCCCAAAGGGGCTTCTCTGCATTTCGCCTGCCTAGCTTCTTGACGAAAGAATCAATCAAATCGTGGCTCGGCGGCACAATCCAGATGTTTTTCTCCGAATACGTTTCGCTCCGAACGATGATTTCTTCAATCAATTCCTCTGGTAAAAGCTCTCCTGACTCATAAGAAGAGCGAATCCATTCAAAAGTCAGTTTTTCCGGGAAGTATTTCATATTTTCTCCTGTTTTATTGCCGCTAGAATCTGTCCGGCTTCGACCTGCTCGCCACTTTTCGCGTAGATTTTTTCGATTCTGCCGTTTTCCTGGGCGATTACAGGAAATTCCATCTTCATGCTCTCCATGATGACGATTTCCTCGCCCTTCTCTACGAATTCGCCCTCTTTTTTGACGATTTTCCACACGCAGCCGGGAATCGTGGCGGACACTCCGTCGCATCCAGAGGGAAGCTCGACTTCCTCGTGATGGATTTCGCTTGTGTCCGAGACGAAATGGTCGAGTCCCTTTTCATGCCAACGCGCCCGCTCCGCCTCGAAAGCCGCTTCCTGCCGTTTTTTGAATTCCGCGGCACTTTCCTTTATCGATTCAAGGTAGTTTTTGTAATCGCCGAGGCAGAAAGTTTTTTCTTCAATCTGAATGTCGAACTTTCCGCGCAAGAAATCCTCGCGGTACTGCAAAATCTCTTCCGCAGAACATGGGTAGAAGTGAATCTGGTCGAAGAAATTCAAAAGCCAGGGCTTTCCCTTGGCGAAGAATTTCGTTTCCCTCAAAGGATTCCACATCTGAATCGTGCGGCCGACGAACTGATAGCCGCCGGGGCCTTCCATTCCGTACACGCAAAGATATGCTCCTCCGATTCCCACGGCGTTTTCGGGAGTCCAGGGGCGGGCGGGATTGTATTTTGTGGTGACGAGCCTGTGCCTCGGGTCGATTGGAGTGGCCACCGGCGCGCCGAGATAGACATCGCCAAGCCCAAGGACAAGATAATCCGCGCCAAAGACGATTCTTTTTACATCGTCAAGGCTTTTTAGTCCGTTGATTCTCCTTATGAATTCCGGGTTCGACGGACACCAGGGCGCGTCTGGCCGGGTCGTTTCCTGATAGCGCAGGGCGGCAAGCCTTGTCTGGGGGTCGTCCCAGGAAAGAGGAAGGCGGATTGTCCTTGACGGAACAGTGATTGAGTCGAGTTCCCGAAGATTTTTGTTCACCGCGATGATTTTTTCCGCCATCGTTCGGGCAGAAATCTTTCCCACATCAAAATGCACCTGGAGAGAGCGGATTCCTGGAGTCATGTCGATTACAGAAAGTTCTTCCCGCCGCTTTTCAAGTTTCGTCATCAAAACATGAACCCGGAAACGAAGCTCTATGTTGAGCTCCATCTTTCCGTATTCCACGAGCACATTTTCTTCTCCCTGCAGCCGAATCATGAAATCCGTGTCGTCTTCCCTTCCTTCCGCAAGAATCGCGTAATCGGCGGAAAGATTTTCGCTTTTCGGAAGTTCAAGAGCCGTGTACTTGGAATTGAGGTTCCTCTCAAATGATTTCCGCAAATCCTCCGCCTGTTCAAGCGTGAGCAGACGGAAGCGAACCTTGTCGCCTGGATGGAGCTGACCGAGCTTCCACAGTTCCGCGCTGGCTGTCGTCACAGGGCAGACAAAACCGCCGAGGCTCGGTCCGTCCACGCCAAGAAGAATCGGCTGGTCTCCCGTCAAATCCAGCGAGCCAATGGCGTATGCGTTGTCGTGGATGTTCGACGGATGCAGACCCGCTTCTCCTCCGTCTTCGCGTGTCCATTCCGGGACAGGGCCGTTCAGTCGGATGCCTGTCCGCGCGCTGTTGAAATTCACGGTGTATTCGGAAGCCGTGAGCGTCTTCAAAAATTCCGGCTTGAGGTATTCAGCTGTGGGCTGAGGACCCGGCAAAACGCCGATTGTCCATTCGTTCGTGATTTTGGGTGCGAATTCAATTGGGAAAGAGCCGATTTCGTCAGAGACGCATTTTTTTGCAAGGTGAAGCACATCGCCTGTCCTCAGCTTGCGTCCGTTGTGCCCGCCGAATTTTCCGTCGGCGAAAGTCGACGCGCTTCCAAGAATCTCAGGCACGTCGATTCCGCCTGCGACGAGAAGGTACGTCCTCATTCCGCATTCCGCGCTCCCGAATTTGACGACCTGGCCTGCCATTGCTTTTAGCGCGGTGTACATCGGAATAGGCTCGCCGTCAAGAGTGGCCTTCATGTCCGCTCCAGTCAGACAAAAACTCGTCGTCGTCCTGAATCGGTAGGAGCCGCCGCGGACGGTCATTTCAAGGCCGGCCTCTCCCTCATCGTTGCCTAGGATTCTGTTTCCGAGCCTGAAGGAGAACGAATCCATAGCGCCGCACGGGGGAACGCCCACAGTCCAGAGCCCCTGTCTGCCAGGTAAGTCCTGAACAGTCGTCTGAACTCCGCCGTCAAGGACTTCAATCGCGTGCTCCTCAGGGAAAAAAAACTCCAGCATTTTCGTGAAAAGACCGGCTTTCTTGTAGCTTTCGGATTCCAAAAGCGAGTGGAGATATTCGATGTTTGTCGTGACTCCGTACAATTCCGATTCTTCGAGAACTTGGAGCATCTTTTCCACCGCCTTTTCCCGGTTTTCCGCGTGGACAATCAGTTTTGCCAGCATCGGATCGTAAAGCGAAGTGATTTCGATGTTCTTCTGAATCCATGTTTCGACTCTGGCAAGGGAAGAAAAATGCACCTCGTCGATTTTGCCTGTAGACGGTCGGAAATTGTTGTGGCAGTCCTCGGCATAAACGCGCACTTCGATTGCGTGTCCGTCCGGCTCTTTCACAAGTGATTTCAAATCTTTGAGTTCCCCAGCCGCTTCTTTTATCATCCATTCGACCAAATCGATTCCCATGACCTCTTCGGTGATGCCGTGCTCCACCTGCAAGCGGGTGTTCACTTCAAGGAAATAGAATTTTCTCGCCTCGTCGTCGTACAAGAATTCCACAGTTCCGGCACTTCTGTAGGATGCCGCCTTCGCAAGACGCTCCGCCGCCGCGTACATTTCCTTTCGTGTCTCGTCGCTGATTCCGGGAGCCGGGGATTCCTCCACGACTTTCTGGTTGCGTCTCTGGACGGAACAATCCCGCTCGCCGATTGCAGTCACTTCTCCGTATTCGTTGCCGAAAATCTGGACTTCAATGTGACGCGCCTTTCGAATGTATTTTTCAAGGAAAACGCCGCCGTCGTTGAAATTCGATTCGGCAAGATGCTTGACTTTCTCAAAGGAATCCAGGAGTTCCGCTTCGCTCTCGCAGATTCTGATTCCGATTCCGCCGCCTCCGGCAGTGCTTTTGAGCATCACGGGGTAGCCGATTTTTTCAGCCTCGGACAGGGCTTCTTTTACCGAAGCAAGCAATCCTGTTCCAGAAAGAAGGGGAACGCCGGCCTTTTGGGCGATTTCCCTCGCGCAATGCTTTAGGCCGAAGTCCGTCACCTGCTCTGGAAGTGGGCCGATGAACTTGATTCCGTTTCTCTCGCATTCCCGTGCGAAATCTGTGTTCTCGCTCAAAAATCCGTAGCCCGGATGAAGGGCCTCCGCCCCAGTTTTTTTGCAGGCTTCGATGATTTTCCGGACATCGAGATAAGTCTCCTTTGCGCTTCCCTCGCCCAAATAAACCGACTCGTCCGCGTTTTCCACATGAATGGAATCCCTGTCAGCCTTTGAATACACCGCGACGCTCTGGATTCCCATTTTCTTGAGGGTGCGTTCAATGCGCGCTGCAATCGCCCCTCGGTTCGCAATTAAAATTTTCGAGAACATAAAACTTCCCCCTCTCTTTCCTAGTCCCAAATCACGCACTGAATAGGTGTCGGATTGTAGGCGTTGCATGGATTGTTCAGCTGCGGACAGTTTGAAATCAGAATCACCACATCAGAAAGAGCCTTCATCTCCACATACTTTCCGGGAGCCGAAACTCCGTCGTCGAATTTGTAGTAGCCGTCCTTCGTGATGGGGACGTTCATGAAAAAGTTGATGTTGGGAGCGAGATCCCGCTTTTTGATGTCGTAGTCGCAGTCGGAAAGCTGCAGCATGAAGCTGTCCCGGCATGAGTGCATGAATTCCTTTTCCCTCGCGTAGCGGACTGTGTTGCTCTGGCAGGAACAGGCTCCTCCCAAAGTGTCGTGCCGGCCTGTCTTGTCGGCGGTGATTTTCAAAATCGGCTTTCCGCTTTCGGTGCGGAGAATGGAGCCTGTGGTGAGATAGATGTTTTTCTGCGCGACGATTGTCTGGACGGCTCCGTAGTGGTCGCTGGGGTCGTGCAAATCGTAGAAAGTCGTGTCCACCGCCTGGTTTCCTTCCAAATCGATGATTCTGAAAGTCTGGCCTTTTTTCAGCTCGTGCATCCAGCCCAAGCCCGCCTCGACCTTTTCCGATAAAACTGCGTCCTCAATCTTCAAATCCGAATCTTTTTCTATGAATCCGTACATATTTTCCTCCTAGAGTCCAAGCAGATTGTAGTAGTCCCAGGTGTTTTCAAATGCCCGGTAGTTCTCGTCACGGAAATTCACGCAGAAGTCCGTCAAATCCGTGGGCGGCGCGTCGTACACTTCCATCTGGACCGGCACCGACGGATATTTTCTTGACGGATCCAGTGGATTTGGCGTATTTGAGACAAGAATCAGGCAGTCCATTTCCGTTCTGAGGGTGATTGTCGCGCCTTTCTTGCAATGCCCCTCGGCAAAATGCATAGAGCCGTCCTCTTCCACATAGACTTTTGAGAAAAGGTTCACGCAGGGAACAAGGTCTCTCTTTGTCATGCCGTTCCGCACAAGCTCCACCTTGAAATTGTCGTAGCCAGAGCGGTAGAAATCGTTCCGCTCGCTTTGGTAGCTTGTCCTTCCGTACTGGGAATCGGTGAATTCCCTTGTGGTGACGCCTGAAATCGAGTCAATCCAGCCGGTGGAATCCTCGACAATCGAAGCCAAGACCCGACCGTTGTCGCTCATCAAGACATTCCCCTTTGTGAGATGGGCCGTGAACTGCGCTTTCAATGAGTCGGGCATGTTGTAGCGTTCGCTCGTGTCGCGTAGGTTGTAGAGGAGCAGGCTGACATTGGCTCCGTCCTCAAGTGCCTTGAAGTGGATGTATTTTTGCCTTCCGATTCCGCCGGACCATTTTTCCCCCGGCTTGAAGTTCTTTGACCAGATTTTTTTCATTTTCGCCTCCAAAATTGTGCGAGTCGCATCGCTTTTGATGGCAGAATCATAAAATCGGAAAGCGGATTCTCACATTGACCGAAAAGGTGATTTTTGGAAACTTTAGGAGAGTCCCATGGAACCAAAGTTTCACTTCCTTCAAATCTTCCCAAATCTCCAAAATCTCCAAAAAAGGGCGGCGAAGGTTGAAAATTTCCTTTAGTATCTTCAAATCATAATTTATAATCAAAATCATGCAGAACCTTTTTTTTGACACCAGAAAACTTGACGAGTCTTGCCGCGAGGCCTACGGGCTTACGGAAGAGATAATGATGGAGAACGCTGCCGCGGCATTGGAGGGCGCGATAAAGGAGCGCGCAGAATTCAAGCCGTACAGGAACAGAGTGCTCATTCTGTGCGGCGGAGGGAACAACGGAGCGGACGGCTACACGCTCGCGCGCCGTCTCCGCATCCACTACGACGTCGTCGTTTTCGAGTGCGCGGAGCCGAAGTCGCCGCTTTGCATACTGCAGAGGGCGCGCGCCGAGAAGTGCGGGACCCGCTTCTTCACGCTTGAGGATTTCACCCTCGAATTCCTTGAGAGCGCGGCCGTCATCGTCGACTGCATCTACGGAAGCGGCTTCCACGGAGAATTGGACGAGAACGTGCAGATTCTGCTGAACGACGCGAACTGCGTGGACTCGTACAGGATTGCCTGCGACGTGCCGAGCGGAATCGACTTGGACGGAAATGTGTCGCACGGAGCGTTCAAGGCCGATTTGACGGTCTCCATGGGCGCGCTGAAGCTCTGCCTTTTTCAGGACATGGCGAAGAACTATGTGGGCGAAGTCGTCTGCGCGGATTTGGGAGTGGGCAGGAGGCTCTTCGAGAATTCAAGCAACTTCCCGCTCAAGAAGGCGAATCTGCTTGAGGAGTCCGACATGATGCTGCCCCACAGGAGCGATTTCTTCGTGAACAAGGGCAATTTCGGCCATCTTGCCGTGGCATACGGCGAAAAGACAGGGGCGGCGAAAATCGCGGGAAGGGCCGCGCTGAATTTCGGAGCTGGGCTTGTGACGCTTGTGGATTTGGAGAATCCGGAGCCGGATTTCTCTTCTGTTTCCGAGGAGCTGATGACATCGACCTCGATTCCGTCCAACGTGTCTGCAATCGCGCTTGGAATGGGGCTTGGGCGCGGAGAGAAGGCGAAAGAAACAATCCAGAAGTATCTTGATTTTCTGGCGGCGAACAAGGAAATTCCGTGTTTGATTGACGCGGACGTGTTCTATTTTGAAAAACTCGCCGATTTCTTGGCGAAGCGGTGCCGCAAGGTCGTTCTGACCCCGCATCCGAAGGAATTCCAGTCGCTTTTGAAGATTTGCGGGTTCGGTGAATACTCTGTCGATGAATGTGTCAGAAAAAGGGCGGACTTGATAGAAGGATTCTGCAAGAAATACCCCAAGTGCGTTCTTTTGGTGAAGGGCGCGAACCCGATGATAGGCTACTTCGACGGAAGGAAGTACAACCTGTACGTGAACAGCTTCGGCCGTCCGAGCCTCGCCAAAGCCGGAAGCGGCGATGTCCTTTCCGGGCTTGCCGCAGCCCTTCTTTCGCAGAAGTATTCCAGCATAGATGCGGTAGCGTCCGCATCCCTCGCCCACGCAATCGCCAGCCGCGGAATCGAGTGCGACTACGCGCTCACTCCGCTCAAGCTCATCGACTGCGTGGCAAGGCTTTAGGGCAGAGCCTAGAGTATCGTGCAGACGAAGGCCGCGACCAGGCCCGGGAATATCGAAAGGCCGAGCCTGTGGATTGGCTCGAACGTGCTCAATATGAGCGCGCCGAACGAAATCGCCGTTGTGAGGAACGAGACTCCGATGGCGAACGCCTCCGCCTTGCTCTCCTTGTTTTCCATCTTGTAGATTATGTAGTCGAGCCCAAGCCCGAACACGAGAATCATTCCGGTGACGCAGAAGAATTCTATCTTCTGCCCGGCGAGGATGAAAGTCGTGCTTATTGCGAGGACGCTCATGAGCGGAATGAGGGCGATTTTGAACGTGTCCTTCCAGTTGTAGAAGAATTTGAGGATGATGAAAATCAGGACGTAGGCGAGGGCGAACATCTTCAGAATCATCTTCGTCAGCTTGTCCAGACCCGCGCTCAAGTCCTTGGCTCTCACCTCGAAGTACACGTCGTCGCCGTAGCCCATCTCCTTGAAGTCAGCCTCTATGCCCTTGAAGAGCGACTCGTCCTCCACGAGAGACGGAACGATGAGCGAATAGTACTTGTCCTCGACTTTCCCTATCCAGATTGTCTTCAATATCGATTCTATGCTCGAAGGAAGCTTGTCCTCCGGCGTGAGGAATTTCTTCTCCCTCTCCCGGAAGTCCTCCTCGAAATACTTCTGCATGTCCCCGTCCTCGTATCCGAGCGCGGCGAACTGTTCGGCGGCGAGCGGAACGAGATTCTCCGCGGCCTTGAGCGACTCCCGCTGCCTCTTCTCCGACGGAACGAACTTGCTCGTGCAGATGAACGTTCCGGGAACCCTCTCCGCCACTTTCTCCTCAAGCTCAAGCGTCTCCTCGATTGTCTTTCCGCTTATGATGAACCAGCTCGTCCTGTTGAAATTCAGCACCTTCGTGGAGAGGGCGAGGTCTTCCTTGAGCCTGCCTTTGGGCGTGTAGAGCGAGTTCAGGTTGTTCTCGATTCTCAATTTATCGTGGTTGATTCCGAGCACGACCGCGAAGAAGACGAGCATTACCGTGTTCACAGTCCTTGAGAGCTTCTTCCTGTGGCCGCCCTTGAATTTCATGTAGTCGAGGATTTTTATCTTCCGCTTTTCCTCGATTGGGATTCTGATGAGGGTGAAGATTCCGACCGCCGTCAGGAAGGAGCTCATGATTCCCACGAGCGAGAAGACCGCCATCTGCTTGAGCATGGCGAACGGAGCCGCGCAGAGGAAAGCGTAGCAGATTTCAGTGGAGAGGAGGGAGAGGATGAGTCCCTTGAACAGGTGCATACGGATTTTCTGCGGGGAATTCAGGTGCTTGTTGTGCTTCCAGCAAACGAAATAGTGCACGCTGTAGTCGATTGACGAGCCGATGAGCGACGTTCCGAAGAGCAGCGTGATGACGTGCATGTTGCCGAAAATCGCGTGGGTCATGCAGAACGCTATGAACATAGAGACGAAAATCGAGAAGAGCGAGCAGATGAGCGGCTTCAGGCTTCCGAAAATCGAGAGAATCAGGAATATGATTATGAAAGTCGTGATTATTCCGATGAACGAAGTCTCGTTGAGTGCGGAACTCGACGAAGCCTGGCTGTGGAAGTTCACGCCGTTGAAGACGAATTTCACTCCGTCCTTCTCAAGCGGCTCGCAGACTTTGTAGATGACAGGAGCCGCGTTCGTCTCGGACATGGATGCGCCCGCGTCAGTGACAATCGCCTGAATCATGACGTACCAGATTCCCTCGTAGTTCGTCGCCATCACTCCGTCTTTCGGGCGCATGGAGGTGCCTGAGTCCATCATCGCCTGCATGACGTTCTTGATGTTCTTTGAGCCGAGCAGGAAAGGGTCTTCGTCCAGATGGTCGAGGCTTGAGATTGAGAATCCAGAGTAGATTTCCGAGAGCGTGTTGTAGGCGAAAGCCTCCGCCCCTTCCTTCGTGGAAAGTTCCGCCACAGTGCCGCTGTCGAGCAGGTTGTACCTCCACTCGTGCGAGAAACTCTCGATTTCGTCGGCAGAACTTTCGTCTATCTCAAGCACGAGCTTTTCGAACTGCGCGGGGTAGTTCTGCAGCTCCGAGACGACTTTCTCCGCCGTCTCCTTCGCCTTTTGGAAATCCTCGTTTCCGACCAATATGTAGTTGTTCTTCACGCCGGAATTCGTGATGTTCGCGTCGGCAATCTTCGCCGCCTTGTTCATCGAATTCTCCGGGTACATGGAGTTCAGGTTGCCGTCGAACGTGATTTTCTTGTAGAAAATCAGCGTTGTCAAAAATATCGCCAGGATGCCGAAGTGGAACACGCACCAGGCGACAGTGAAAAAGTTCTTTGGAAGATGGATTTTCCTCATGTGTCTTCATTCCCTTATGAATATGTTTTTGCTCTTTGGATTTTTCTGAATCCTATCTGCGCTTCTTTCCAAGTTCTATGAAATTCGAATGCGCCTTGTCCTTCGCAGAGATTCTCCTTTCTCCCAAAATCACGTTTCCGTTGTCTCTCTTTGAATTTCTTCTTTCGCTCTTCTTGCTTTCCTCGAATTCCTTGTTCCAAATCGGGGTCTCCGGGTGGAAATCGCCTTTCTTCACGTACTCAAGCCATTCCTCAGGCTCCGGCACCTGGAACATCATCTTCTTCTGCGTGAACGGATGGATGAATTCAAGCGTGCGGGCGTGGAGGGCGAGCCTGTGGAAAGGGTCCGTCCTTGCCCTGTAGTTTTCGTCGCCGGCGAGCGGGTAGCCCTTGCTAGAAAGGTGCGCCCTTATCTGGTTCTTCTTTCCGGTGTCCAATGAAAGCTCGAAGAGGGTGTGCGTCTTTCCCCGCTCGACCACTCGGAAGTGCGTCCTTGCCGGGACTGTTTTGGTCTTGTCGGGGGAATCGCCCTTGCCGCTTTTTGGAACGTAGCCCACGTTGTGCGCGTTGAACGCCAACGGGTCGTCTATGAGCCCGGAGTCGGGGAGGGCTTTCCGCTCGTCCTTCGGGTTCTCGGCGACCGCGTGGTAGAGCCGCTCGGTCACCATGTCGTGCCAGGTGTCCATTATCGTCTTCTGCGCTTTTTCCGTGAGGGCGAACATCATGACTCCGCTCGTGTCCCTGTCGAGCCTGTGCACGACGAGCGGCTTGTGGTTCGCGTTCAGTTCCCCCTTCTTCCTCATAATCTGCTCCAAAGCGTCCTGCGCCGTCCTCGCCCTGCTTCCAGGGTAGGGGCAGCTCAACATTCCCGTCGGCTTGAATATGACGCAGATGTTCTCGTCCTCGAAAAGAATCTCGATGCGCTCCTTTCCGTAATCCTTCTTGTTTTCGCGCTTGTATTGCGTGCTCGCTTTTACTTTCATAAAAATCCTCTTGCTTTTCCCGTTCGTTCTAGGGGAATTGAATCAATAGTGTGGTGGTTTCCTGTTTGGAATTTCGATGTTGTCCGACAAATCCTGGATTCGTCCCGAGAGAATCTTGTTCTCCTGTCTCAGAATTTCGATTGTCTTTTGGTTTTCCACGCAGACTTCCTGCAGCTTGTTGATGAAGTCTTCCATGTAGGCCACTTTCATTTCCAGAGCGATGAACCTCTCGTTTATTTCGTTTTCCATGCGGTGAATTATATCGTTATAATGAAAAGCATGAAATGTGGGAAAATTTTTTTTGCTTTCTTCTTCCTGATTTTTTCTTCCGTTTCGTCATGGGCGGTCTCATGCAAAGATGGGTCGGGTAAGGACTTGGACGGGAACATCGTGGTCGTTTCGATATTCGCCGACGATGTTTACACGACGTGGGGCAAAGACAGGGTCAACACGTACGCCCTCGACGTGATGAACTACATGGACGTGGCGACCGCCTGGATAAAGTCGAGCGTGAAAAAGTACGGAGCAAAGCCGAATTTCATCTACAACTTCTTCGAGAACGGAGGAATCTACTACAAGGCGAAATTCGACGTGGATTTGACCGACTGGAACGTTAACGACGCCGCCGTCTGGAAGTACATAGACGAGAAAGTCAATCTGAACTGGATAAAAGTGAACTTCAACACCGACAACATCTTATTCATGGTCTATGTGAACACTCCCCGCTCCAATCCGGTTCCGCCAGCGGCCCGTTCGTTCTACGAGGGAATGAAGAGGCCGTATGAAATCGTCTACGTCTACAGGTACCGCGACAAGAACGAGACTCCTCCTTCGATTTACGCCCACGAGATGCTCCACATTTTCGGGGCGAAGGATTTGTACTACGCCGATTCCAGAAACGGCTTCACGCAGGAATTCGTGGACTACTGCGCGAAGAACCACAAGAACGACATCATGTACACGATAAGCGACATGAAGCTTGGCGGCGTGCACTACCACAAGATAACGAACATCCTTTCCGATTTGGACGCGTACTATCTTGGCCTGAAAAAATACTGCCCTGAAGTCGAACGCTTCAAACTCAACAAATGCGAACACAACCACTAAAACAGCCTTATTGATTTTTTTTGCAAGGAGAAAAAAATGTTGAAGAACAAAACCGTAGTGCTTGGGGTGACAGGCTCCATCGCCGCTTACAAGGCCGCGTCGCTCGCGAGCCTTCTCGTGAAGAACCATGCGGACGTGCACGTCATAATGACAGAGCACGCGAGGAACATCATCAACCCCATAACGTTCGAGACGTTGACAGGGCACAAGTGCCTTTTCGACACGTTCGACCGCAACTTCGAGTTCAAGGTAGGGCACGTCTCCATCGCGAAGAAGGCGGACATCTTCGTGGTGGCTCCGGCAACCGCGAACACAATCGCGAAGCTCGCCAACGGACTTGCGGACGACATGCTCTCCACGACATTTTTGGCCGCGACCTGCCCAAAACTCATTTCCCCCGCCATGAACACGGCCATGCTCATGAATCCAATCACGCAGGACAACCTCAAAAAATGCGAATCCTACGGAATGAAGATAATCGATTCCGCGTCGGGCTATCTGGCTTGCGGAGACGACGGCAAGGGAAAGATGCCGGAGCCTGAGGTGATTTTCCGCCACATTCTCTTTGAACTGAACAGAAAGAATGACTTCGCCGGAAAACGCGTGCTCGTGACGGCGGGCCCAACGCAGGAGGACATCGACCCTGTGCGCTTCATAACGAACCGCTCGACTGGAAAAATGGGATTCGCCATAGCCGCGGCGGCAGCCAGAAGGGGAGCAGATGTCGTTCTTGTCTCCGGCCCTGTCTCCCTTGAGACTCCGCTTTTCGTCCGCCGAATCGATGTCAGGAGCGCGAAGGAGATGTTCGAAAAGGTGTGCGAGAATTTTTCGGACAGCGACATCGTGGTGAAGGCCGCCGCCGTGGCCGACTACCGCCCGAAAAATTATGTGGACGAGAAAATCAAGAAGATGGGGAGCGACGACACCTCAATAGAGCTTGAGCGCACCGACGACATTCTGAAGGCGTTGGGCGAACGGAAGACAAGGCAGTTCCTCTGCGGTTTTTCGATGGAGACGCAGAACATGCTGGAGAATTCCAGGAAGAAGCTTGAGAAGAAGAACCTCGACATGATTGTCGCGAACAATTTGAAAGTCGCCGGCGCCGGTTTCGGCACGGACACGAACATCGTCACGATGATAACGAAGGACTCCGTGAAGGAGCTTGAAATCATGTCGAAGGATGCCGTGTCCGACGCGATTCTCGACGAAATCGCCTCTCGCCTTAGTAGTTGTATTTAGCTCCGATTGTGAAAGAGCGGCGCACTCCCGTGTACGAGTCCTTCATGCTCACGTCGTCGCTTGAGTCGGTGAACGAGAAGCTGTTGAACAAATCGTTCACGGATGCGTAGATTGTCGCGTGCGTGCTCGGAATCGGCTGGTCGATTCTGAAATTCACCACGAGGTAGTCGGCTGTCATGCTCGTGTACGCTCCCGTCGCGTCGTATGTCGGGCGAGGCGCGTACCAGTAGCCGTTCAGGTTGAGGGCCGTCTTTGAAGCCGGCACTGTGTAGGTCGTGGAGAGCTTCACCTGGTGCGGAATCTTTCCAGAGACTTTCACCCAATCGTCCTCGTCGTCGCTCCACTGCCTGAAGTAGAGGAAGTTGTAGGCGAGGGAGACATTCCAGTCGTTGTTCTGCCAGTCAATCTGCGCGTTCACTCCCGAAGAAATCACTTTGTCCAGGTTCTCGTAGATTCTGTAGAAATTGTATTTTCCATAGGGGTTCCCAACTCCGTTCGGGGTAGAGTACTGGACCCTCGCAATCATGTCGTCGACGTATGTGCCGAATCCGTTCACGCTGATTTTCAGACCGTCGGCAGGTTTCGCGTCGAATCCGAGGTTCGCCGTGTACGAGGTCTCAGGCTTGAGGTTCGGGTCTCCGTGACCCTTGTAGAACGTGTTGTACTTTTGTGTGAAAGTCGGAACCCTGTAGCCCATTCCGGCAGAGGCTCTTATTACGAATGAATCGCTGGCATCGTATCTGGCGGCGAGCTTTGGCGTGGCGTTCACGCTCAACTCTTCGTCCTCCGCGGCCTCGCTCTCGTCCACCGGAAAGACCATGTTCAGCCTTGCGCCCGGAATGAGCTGCAGTTTTCCGAGGGTGATGATGTCCTGCGCGAAAAGGGCCGCGAAGAGCGACTTGTGGCTGTCGTCCCCGTCTGCGTCGTAAGTCGAGCCGATTATGTTCAGACCCGCAAGGAACGAGTTGTTCTCAAGCATGTCGTTCTTGTACTGGATTTCGCCTTCGTAGTCGCGGTATTTCGACTCCGACTCGGTGACTTCGCTTGTTCCGTCGAATGGTGCCGTCTCGGTCGGCACTCCGTAGTGTCCGAAAGAGAAGAATCCTGAAAGGGCGTTCGTGTCGTTCAAAGCCCAGTCTGTCCTTGCGACTACGCTTCCCTGAACGGTCTCCCTGTGGTCGTAGCTTCCCGCGCTTGTGGATTTGTACGATTCGCTGTCGGTGGTCGAGAGGTTTCCCGTCACGCTCACTTCCCTGCCGTCGTCTATTTTGTAGCCCACTGTGGCGTGTCCTGAATAGTCGGACTCCATCGGATTCGTGTAGCTCTTGTACCTGTACGATGTAGCGTCCTCGGACGTTGTTCCGCTTCCGCTCGCCTCTGCCGAAGTCGATGAAGGAACGTACTCGTCCCAGTCGTAGTCGCCGTCGGAGTGGTAGTAGCCGAGAGACGCCTGCGCGAACAAGCCTTTTTCCGAATTGAACGAAACGCCCGCTTCTCCAGAGATGTCGCCGCTTGAAGTGAATTCCTGCTTCGCCTGGAAGCCCCATCTCTTTTCCCTGTTCTTTTTTGTGATGATGTTGATGACGCCCGCGATTGCGTCGGAACCGTAGAGCGCGGAAGACGAGCCGTTCAGGACTTCGATGTGGTCGATGTTGTCGAGCTGCGTCTGTTCGAGAATGTTCGCGTTTCCCGAGCGGGAGACCGCAACTCCGTCGATCATAATCTTTACGTATTCGTCCGTGAATCCGTTCATCTGCAGCGGCTCCGAACTTCCAACCGAGCGGCCGATATAGCTCACGCCCGGAATCGAGTTGATGACATCGTTCAAGGTGTGCGCACCCGACTTTTCTATGTCCTCCTCCGTGACTATTGTCACTTTCTCTACGGTGTCCTCCGATTTCTGCTCCACTTTCGCGGCAGTGACGACAATCACGTCGTCGCTCGATGCAGACTCCTGCGCGAACACCCCGGCCGAGAGCAACGCCGCCGTCGCTCCCGCAAGCACTTTTTTGTAATTAGCCATGGCTAACTCCTTGTTTTTTTTGGTTTCGCCGACTCTATCAGCAAGATTTTTCTTGAGCAAGGAGAGAAAACTCTAGTTGCGAAAAATTGTCATGTTTCGCTAACAAAAGTTGACTATGACTAACAAAAGAATATAGACTTGCACCCACTTCGCCTTTTTGGCGACCTCATTGAAAAAAAAGGATATTTATGAAAAAAAACACTGCGACATGGATTCTTCTTGCCGCGCTTGTCGCTCTGGGCGTGGCTTCACTCTTCATTGGGGCGATTGACGTGGATTTTCGGGGGCTTTTGCGGGCTGACAGTCTCCAATGGAAAATCTTTCTGGCTTCCCGCGTTCCCCGCTTGCTCGCGATTTTGTGCACTGGCGTCGGGATGAGCATAGCCGGGCTGATTATGCAGCAGCTTTGCATGAACAAATTCATCTCGCCCACGACGGGGGCTACGATTTCATCCGCCCAGCTCGGCATCCTCTTCGCCCTGCTCTTCATGCCGAACTCGACTCTCTGGGGGCGCGCTCTTTTCGCGTTCGCGGCGGCCGTTGCCGGAACATGGGTTTTCGTTCTGTTCATCCAGAGAATCCGCTTCAAGGACGTCATCATGGTTCCGCTCGTGGGCATCATGTTCAGCGACATCATCCGCGGGGTGACGGGCTTCCTCTCCTACAAATTCGACATGACCCAGTCGCTTTCGAGTTGGCTTGTTGGGCATTTTTCCCTGGTGATTCGGGGAAACTACGAAATCGTCTATCTCGTCGTTCCCCTCGTCCTGCTCGCTTGTCTTTTCGCCAACCACTTCAACATCGTGGGCATGGGCAGGGAATTTTCAAGGAACCTCGGCGTTCCTTACGACGTTGTCCTCTTCATGGGGCTTACGATTGCGGCCGCCATAACCGCAAGCATCGTCGTCGTTGTCGGCTCGATTTCCTACATCGGGCTAATCGTCCCGAACATCGTCGCGCTCTACAAGGGCGACCGGATTCGGGGGACGATTCTGGACACGTCGCTTCTGGGGGCCGTCTTCGTCCTCTTCTGCGACATCTTGGCCCGCCTCGTCATTTTTCCATACGAGCTTCCAATCGAGCTGATTGTGGGAATTTTCGGTTCAATTCTCTTCATCGCCCTGCTTTTCTACCGCCTCAAGCACGGAAGGAAGGCGATTCGGCTTGAAAAAAAACGGAGCGAGTTTTTTTCGCGGGAGGAAAAGTGACATGAAGCAGAAAAATCTTTCTGGAATGTCGAAAATCTTGATTATGCTGGCGGTCACGCTCTTGGTCGCGGCCGCGTACACAGTCTTCGGTCTGCGCTTCTCAAACGAGCGGCTTCTGCACTACCAGCTGGAGAAGAGGATTCCCAAACTGATTGTCATCGCGCTCACGGCTTTCTCAATCGGCAGCGCGTCCATCGTCTTCCAGTCCGTCATCAACAACACGATTGTGACTCCATGCCTGCTCGGCATGGACGCCCTCTACACGCTCGTCCATACGCTCGTCTATTTCTTTGCCGGAGCCGCGAGCGTCCTCGTGACGAACAAGCAAATCGCCTTCTCCGTGGACTTGGCAATCATGGCGGTTGTGGGCATGGTCATCTACAGCTACATGTTCAAGAAGACGGGCAGCAACGTCCTTTACGTGATTTTGATAGGCACAGTCCTCACCTCGCTCTTCTCAAGCTTGCAGTCCACGATGACGCGGATGATGGACCCGAACGCCTACGACACCCTGCTGACGACTCTCGTGGCGAGCTTCGACAACGCGAACACGAGTCTGATTCTTTTCAGCGCGGTGGTGCTTTTTCTGGTCGCGCTGTTTTTTTGGAAGGACCTGCGCCTCTTGGACGCGCTCACGCTCGGCAAGGACAAGGCTGTGAATCTCGGAATCGACTACGACAGGAGCATAAGGCGGCTTTTGTTCGCCGTGACTTTGTACATGACCGTGGCGACTGCTCTCGTGGGGCCGCTCGCTTTTCTTGGGCTGATTATAGCGAACCTTTCAAGGCAGCTCATGCAGACGTACAGGCATTCGCTTTTGATTTCCGCATCCGTTTTGTTCGGCATGATTGTGCTTTTGGGAGGCCAGTTCCTTGTGGAGCGGATTTTTTCCTACAACATTCCGGTGAGCGTTTTCATAACGACAGGCGGCGGAATCTACTTTTTGTACCTTCTGCTTGTGAAACGGAAACCATACTGAAAAACGGGGGTGAAGATGAAAGTCCAGAATCTTTCAAAAAAATATGACGACAGAATCGTTCTCGACGGAGTGACGCTTGAATTTCCGGAGAAGTCCGTGATTTCCCTGATTGGACCGAACGGAGCCGGAAAGTCCACCCTCATGGGGATAATCTCCCGGCTTGTGGAGCGGAGCGGGGGAGCTGCGTATTTCGACGGAAAGGACTTGAAGGAATGGAAGAGCGGGGAACTTGCGAAGCGGCTGTCGATTCTCACGCAGTCTCACAATGTGCAGATGAAGCTCACCGTGCGCGAGCTTGTCTCGTTCGGGCGATTTCCGCACAGCGCGGGCCGCCTTTCAAAAGAGGACTACGAGATTGTCGACAGGGCGATAGCCTACATGGAACTTGGAGAATTGCAGGACAAGTTCATCGACGAGCTTTCGGGAGGGCAGCGGCAGAGGGCGTTCATCGCGATGGTGATTGCCCAGGACACGAAAGTCATTCTCCTTGACGAGCCGACAAACAACCTCGACATCTACCATGCCACGCAGATGATGAGGATGGTGCGCCGTTTGTGCGACGAGCTTGGAAAGACCGTGGTGCTCGTTCTCCACGAGATAAACTACGCTTCGTTCTACAGCGACTACGTCTGCGCGATGAAGGACGGTCGGATTGCAAAATTCGGCACTGTGGAGGAAGTAATCACGAAGGAAGTCCTTTCGTCAATCTATCAAGTCGATTTTGAAATCATGCAGGTCAACGGAAAACCGATGACAATCTACTATTGAAAAAAAATGGGCGTGAAGCCCAAAGGAGTTTTTATGAAAAAAATTGTATCTGTTGTTGCGGCGCTTGCTTTGTCCGCTTCAATCGGAGTTTTCGCAAAGGCGAAGACTGTCACAATCGAAACGCTCAACGGAAAGAACGAGAAAACGACCGTGAGCGTTCCCTACAACCCGAAACGAGTCGCGATTCTCGACCTCGCGGCTTTGGACATAATCGACAATCTGGGGCTTGGAAGCCGTGTGGTCGGTTCGGCGACTACGAGCATCGACTATCTTTCAAAATATTCACCCGACAAAAACAAGAAAATCAAGAACATCGGCAACATAAAGACGCCTGACATGGAGGCGGTCTTCGAGTGCGAGCCTGACGTGATTTTCATCGGCGGCAGGCTCGCGTCTAAATACGACGAGCTTTCTAAAATCGCGCCGGTCGTCTATCTTTCTACCGACATGAAAATCGGGCTTGTGGAGAGCGTGAAGAAGAACGCTGCCTCAATCGCTTCGATTTTTGGAAAGGAGAAGGATGTCGCGTCCAAATTCAAGGGCTTCGAGTCCAGAATCAGCGCGCTCAAGGCGAAGGCGAACGGACAGTCTGTCGTGCTCGGTCTTGTCACGAGCGGAAGCTGCAACCTGCTCGGAAACACCGGCCGCCTGAACCTCATCGTGAACGAAATCGGCTTCAACAATCTGGGAGCTGGACTTTCAGGTGGCAAGGGTCGCGGCGGCAAAGGCGGCAAAGGCGGACAAAACGGACAGGGCGAGAAAACTGCGACACCGCAGGAATCTGCCGCACAGGCGCACGGCGAGGAATCTTCGTTCGAGCTCATCGCGAAACTCAATCCTGCCTACATCTTCGTGCTCGACCGTGACAGCGCGATTGGAACCAACGGAGCGCGCTTGGCGAAAGACGTCATGAACAACGAAATAGTCGCCATGACGGATGCGGTGAAGAACGGCCACCTCGTGATTCTTCCGTCACCGGCTGTCTGGTACACGGCCGAGGGCGGAATATCATCCCTCGACAGAATGCTCAAGGATTTGGAGAACAGCCTCTAGTCTCTTTAAAAAATGAAAAAAGCCCGAAAGTGGTTCATTTGAAAATCCGCTTTCGGGCTTTCTGTTTTGTTCTACTTGTCTATTCTATCGTCCAGGTTTTCGGCGTGTTCATCGTCAGAAGGTCTCCGAGCTTTTCCGTGAACCGCTGCTTTTTTCCGTCCGCGCTTTCGAGCGTGATGTTCAGATTGCCTTCCACAAGCTCCTCCGCGAACGTCGGTCCGTACATCATCGAAAGGAGCAGCTTGTAGTCGGTCTTGTTCATGTTCTCTCCGATGAGGCACGGAATCATCATCGTGTCCACATAGGCCTGGGTGTTCGCGTCCAAGAGGCTGTAGAAACTCCTGATTTCGTCAGGTCCAATCGAAAGCGTCGTGACCGTCTTTCCGTTCTTCGCTTCCTGCCTCAAAATCCCTGTCGCATTGAAAGCCGTGTTCTTCACGTCCTTGAGCGTTCCGTTCGCCTGCACGTCGTTCTCCGTGGGCATCTTCGCCGAAACGTTCACGGCGCCCGCCTCCGTTATGAGCTGCACCATGTCGGCAGGCGAGAAGAGCGGGTCGCTTTCGTTCGCGCCCACGAGCTTTTTTATGGATTTCGATGTCGCTTCTGAGAAACCCGTCTTGAACGATATGTCCATCGAATTGTCCTTGTTCGCCTTGACTTTTATCTCAGGCGTACATGACGCCAACAGCGTGATTCCCGCAAAAAACGCAAGGATCGAAAACGCAGAAAATTTCTTCATAAATCCACCTCGAAAAATGTTTTGTTTTGGGAGAATCGAAACTTCCCTTTGCTTAAAGCACATTCGACATCGGCAGTGTTACACGGATTCCAGAAGAAAGCACAAGCCCGCTCGCCAAACTCTTGTACGGGGAGAGGGCAGCCTTGTCCGTCGTGTTGTAGACTGTGTAGTGGATGTCCTGCGTGAACGAGATTTTGAACTTTCCAGCCTCTATCGAAGGCGTGTTGAAGCAGACTCCGAGAATGCCTGGAAAAAACGAGGCCTTTATGTCCTGGTCGCTGTCCCCCGGAAGGTTCGGCTTTCCGATTGTGATGACAGGACCGATGAAAAGCCTGATGTACTCGCTCAAACTGTATGTGAGGACAATCGGCAGCTGCACGACTCCTGTTCCCCTGTCGTATCTGATGTATGTTCCGAGTCCCGGCTTCATGTCGCCGTCGTACATCGCGTGAGCCATCGTGTCGAAGCCCCTGAAGCAGAGCTTGAACGAGTCCGCGTCGAAAAAGTTCCAGTCGAGGGCGAGGGTTCCGTCAAGGACGAGCTTTGAGAGAAATGGATGGTCGTTTTTTTTTGATGCGTTTTCAGCTTCGTCGTCGTCCTTTTCCACGTAAAGTTCTTCAATGACAGGCTCCTCCGCCGTTTTTTTTGCTTCGTCTGCCTTCTCTTCGCCTTTGTCGTCGTTTTTCCTGCCGTCTTCCGAAATGTTGATGATTCTTCCTGCCGACGTGTAGTGCGTCTTCCAGTAGCCGGACTTCACCGTCGATATGATGACGCCAGTCTCAGGGCCGTCGCTCGCGCTGTGTATGAAGTTTCCGTCTTCAAGGTAGATACCGACGTGGGAAATCGCGCCGCTCGATGTCGTCGTGAAGAACAGAAGGTCTCCCGCGCGGATTTCGCTGTCCTCTATCTTTTTGGCTCTCGCGTACATCGCGCTTGACTTTCTCGGAAGCTGCACGCCGATGGACTCCCTGAACATTGAATAGACATATCCTGAGCAGTCGAATGTGGCTGGACCCGTAGAACCGCTCTTGTAAGGGCAGCCCAAGAATTCTTTGCTGTATGTCACAAGCTTTTCCGTCAAGGACGAAGCCTTGTCCGCCGAGACCTCGACCGACGAAGAAGGCTCGGCGCAGACTTTGGGCAGCATCATTATGAAAATGGCGAAAACGCCCGCGAAAACAAAATAGTCTTTTTTTCTCTGTAGATTCATGTTTATTTTATCGGCAGATTGAACCTGTTCGGAAACTTCACTTTCGGAGAGTTCTGTTTTCTCTCACGGCTTTCGGAGAATGTCCACTGTGTGCGAACTCGCCCCCAGAAGCTCCGGCCTCTCGCACACGGAAAGCTGGTACTTCACGAACCACTCGAACGACTCTTCGTCCAGCGCGTTCAGTTCCCTTCTCATGTAGTCGGCGGCACCGTCCGGCGCGAACACTTTAACACGCTCAAGTCCAGCTTCCCTGTCGAGTTCGTCCATGTCCTCAAGCCGGGTGTAGGAGTACAAATCTTTCTCAAGCTCCGTAATCGTGTGGAAGTCTTCGGTTATCGTCCTGTTCCTTACGCATTCGAGAATCTTCCCCTCCTTGAAGCAGTAGGAGAGGATTGCGTATTCGTTCATCACATACGCCACGAGAATGAATCCGCCTTTTTTCGTCACCCGTTTCGCCTCGTTCAGGGCCTTGAGCCTGTCCTCCTTTGAATGCAGGTGGTACATCGGCCCGAAAAGGAGCGTGATGTCGAATGTCTCGTCCTCAAGAAAAGAAAGATTCCGAGCATCCCCCGGCCAGCATTTCACTTTCGCGTGCTTCCCCATGAGGATGTCCAGGTTGTGCTTCACAAGCTCCACCGCCGTCACGTCGAAGCCCTCCTCCGAGAGCGCGATGGAATAGCGTCCTGTCCCCGCCCCAACGTCGAGAATCTTTAAAGGCGCGGTTTCCGAACGTCCAAGCTTTTCCGCGCAGTCGTGGATGTGCTTCATTGAGACCGCGAATTCGACTTTGCCGTGCCTCGTCGTGAGACGGTGGTCTTCCTTGAATTTGTTGTAGTATTTTTCCAGCTGCGTCATCTTCTACCAGTTCTTGACGAGGCGGCCAGAAGAGTCCTTCGCCACTCCGGCCGCGACCATTATCCACTCGACAAGCGACCAGATTGACGGAATCGCGATGAGCACATAGCCGAGAATCATCTTTCCCATCATCGAGAGGATTATCTCCGCGGCGTAGTCGTCGCTGAGCGCGTCCGGATTCTGTATCGCCAATCCTATCATCTCTGTGTACATGGACACGAGCGGCCCGAACATGACGATGTAGCCGATGATGCAAAGCACAAGCTGGATTACGGCCCTCTTCGTCTTTCCGAGGTAGAAGTTGTGCGCTCCGTAGCTTCCAAGAAAGATTCCGAGGAGGAGAGCCACGAGCCTGCTCTTTTTTGAAATTCCGTCGTCGCGCTCCGGTTCGTTCACTGTGTAGTCGTCGACTATCTGCGTTTTCGGCGGCGTTGTCGTGTCGGGTGCGATTCTGTTCTCTGATTCTGATTTGAAGAAATTCTCTGTTCCCATATTTTTTCCTTGTGCGCCTTTTTGGCTTTTTGTTTTTGTTTTATGCAGATTGTAAAGGAAAAAGCGTTGAATGTTGATACAATGGAAAGGCTTCGGAAAAATTTGTGTTTTTTTGAAGCCCCAGACGAATTAAAAAACGAGGTAGAAAAATGACATTGATTGAGCAAGTCAAAGCGAAATTGATTGAATACGATGGAAAGGACATGAAGCGCATAGGGCACGCGCTCAAAGTCCATTCGTTCGCAAAATTCATAGCCGAGTGCGAGGGCGTGGAGCCGAAACTGCAGCAGACGATAGAGATTGCATCCCTCCTTCACGACATTGGAATCCACAACGCCGAGGAGAAATACGGCTCGGCCGACGCGAACTACCAGGAAATCGAGGGACCCGCGGTCGCCCACGAGCTGATGAAGAGCCTCGAAATCTCCGATGCCGAAAAGGCCCGCGTGGAATATCTCATCTCGAAGCACCACACCTACGAGGAAATCGAGAACGAAGCCATGGACTATCTCATCCTCATCGAGGCCGACTTCATCGTGAAAATCTACGAAAAGAAAATCGAAAAGGACGAGGTGAAGGACATCCTCGAACGCATAATCCGAACCGAGACCGCCACGAATCTTGTGAAGCAGTTGTATCTGTAGTCTTGAAAGCCGCTTTGGCCGGATGCCGGAGCGGCTTGTTTGTTTTCTTCATTTTCTTTGATTTTCTGGATTTTGCTTTGTATGGGTGCAACCTAGGCACGTTTTCTCGATTTTAGCGACTACAACTAATAAAACGAAAAAAAATACTTGTTTTAGCGATTACAACTGATAAAATTGAACAATGATAAAGCGCGAAATATATATGCAAAGAATCAGACCGTTTATGAACACGGAGCTGATAAAGGTTTTTACAGGAATCAGGCGTACTGGGAAATCCATAATGCTTGAGCTTGTGAAAGAGGAACTGAAAAATTCTGGCTGCGACGAGAAAAACTTTCTCTGCATAAATTTTGAACAGTTCGCAAATTCTCAGCTTTTGAATTCAAAAAATCTGTATGAGAGAATACTTGAATTCAGGAGAAGCACAGATGGCAGGATATATCTTTTTCTGGATGAGATTCAGGAAGTTGAAGATTGGGAAAAATGCATCAACTCGTGCCGTATAGACTTTGACTGCGATATTTATGTAACTGGCTCGAACGCAAAACTTCTGTCTGGGGAGCTTGCGACATACCTTGCAGGGCGTTATGTGGAATTTGTCATTTATCCGTTTTCGTTTGCGGAATTTTTTGAAATGTGCAGGCTAAAAAATCCGGATTCGGACAAATCCTCATGTTTCATGCAGTTTTTAAAAACGGGCGGAATGCCATTCCTTTCGAATTTTGATGGAGATGATTCCGCAAAAAATCAGTATTTAATCGATGTTTACAATTCCGTAATTCTAAAAGATGTCGTAAAAAGAAATAATATCCGCGACGTAGATACTTTGGAGAGAATTGTTGCCTATGCATTTTCAAATATCGGGCACATTTTCAGTGCGACTTCGCTTTCAAAATATTTCAAAAGCGAAAATCGAAAAATCTCTCACGACACAATTCTGAATTATCTGAAATTTTGTGCGGATGCCTTTCTTTTCTACAAAATCAGCAGATTCGACATGGAAGGCAAAAAAATCGTCACCGTGAACGAAAAATATTATTGCGCCGACCACGGATTCCGCGAGGCGGTTTTTGGGAAGAATTTTCAGAACATTGACCAAATTCTTGAGAATATCGTGTGCCTTGAACTTTTACGAAGAAATTTCAAAGTTTACGTCGGAAAAAAAGGGGATGCGGAAGTAGATTTCATCGCAGAAAAGCAGGGCAGGAAGATTTATGTCCAAGTTACTTATTTGCTGGCAAGCGAAGAAACCATAAAGCGTGAGTTTTCTGTCTACAATTCGATAAAAGACAACTATCCGAAATATGTTGTTTCAATGGACGATTTTGATTTTTCACAAAACGGAATAATTCACAAAAGCATTAAAGACTTTTTGCTCATGGAATTTTAGGATGAAAACGAGGTGAAGGGCATTCTCGAACGCATAATCAGAACAGAGACCGCCACGAATCTTGTGAAGCAGTTGTATCTGTAGTCTTGAAAGCCGCTTTGGCCAGATGCCGGAGCGGCTTTTCCTTCCATCAAAAATCGTATCGTTTTAGCTCGCAGTTCTTCATCCTGAAGTCCACGAACCCCTCCGTGGTCAGTTCTGCGTTGAAGTACGATTCGACCGAGCGCGCTATTCCGTTGTGGCCGACGAGAAGATAAGTCTTTCCGTTTTCCTTCGTTAGCCTGTCCAGAAGATTGTAAATCCTCTGCGTCACACGGAGCATCGATTCACCGCCGCCGTAGTCGTTGCAAATCTGCTTCTGCGCCGCGATGAACTCAGCTGCCGTGTTGAGCGTCCCCTCGTATTTTCCGCAGTTGCGCTCCAGCAAAAGCTTCTCCTCGTTCGCCGGAATCTTCGCCGCCTGGGAGATTATGAACGCCGTCTGCTTCGCCCTTGAAAGCGGAGAGTAGAGAATCTCGTCGATTGTGATTTTCTCTTCTATTATTCTTTCAGCGAGTTTCCTGGCGTCCTCTTTTCCCTTCTCGTTCAGTTCTATGTCCGTTATTCCGCAGATTTTGTGCTCGATGTTCCACGAAGTCTCTCCGTGGCGCGTAAAGTAAAGAGTCCCCATCTTTCGCCTCCTTCGTCGTATTTTGTATTCTAGCACAGAAAACCCGTTTTTTGAGAAATGAGAATGAATTTGATTTTCAACTGCGTTTGCGGATTTAGAAAAAAGAAAAATTTCGGCGGTGGTACTTTTTTTTTGTATAGTGTATATTAAACTTCTTTAAGATGTATTCAAATTTTTTCTTGATTCTTAAAGGAGGAAAACATGAAAAAAGCATTGAAATTTCTTTTGGTCGGATTTGTCGCATCCGCAATGATTTTTGGCTTCGCGTCATGCTCGGACGACGAGGAAGATGAAAAAGCTGCGACGACCACCACGACCGAAAACAACGGCGAAAACGGAGACTCGACCACGACAACGACCGAAAACAACGGAACAACAGGAAGCACGACAACAACGACGACAGAAAGCACGAATCCGTTTAGTGGGAAAACGTGGAGAGTCACTGAAGAGGGGTTCTTAGTCGAGTACGCATTCTCTAACGAGACAGTGACAAACACAATTGAAGAATCTCAGGGAAATCATCCTTACAAAATCGTAGTAACAGCAAAATACACTTACGACACAGCAAAATCACTTCTTTCTCTTGAGCCTACCCATATGTATCAAAAAGAAGGCGACGAAGAAGCGGAATATTCAAATATCAGTGAGATTGAAGCAGCTTTCGAGGCTCTTGGTTTTACTGGTGCAGATTTGGCTTGCAAAGTAGCAAGTTACAACGCAGAATTCCGCACAAAAGTCGTATACAAATACGAAATTACAGGGAACACTCTGAAACTTACAAACTATTTTGATGGGGTTTTGCCAACAAGCATCGAATTCAATAAAGATGGCGGAGAAAGCGATTCCGATATCGAGTTTCGTACTGGCGAAATAAAAGTATGCGGTACTCATGCGAGATACTACATCTATCCAACATTCACTGACGGAAATTTCAGCGGAACTGTTTTCAAAAAAATCTACGAAAATGACAACGAAGTTTTCACAAACTTGGGCAATGCCGCAGGAACATATTCAACATCTGGCACAGGCTCAGAAGGCTGCACGATAACGCTGAAATTCACAGCGTTGCCGGACGACGCAGCGACCGCAATCAGTTTGAACACTGACTATGTGCTCGACCAGGAGCCGGAGGATTCGGATGAATACACGCTCGTGGAGTAGGTCGCACGAATGAGACAAAAAAGGTTCTTCCCTGAATGATGTGGGAAGAACCTTTTTTATTTTTCACAACGTCAGACAGCCCAGTTCTCCAGCTGGATGCCCTGCAAGCGGGACAGGTGCTTTGTGTTGTTCGTCACGAGAGTGGCGTTGTTTGCTATGGCGAGCGAACCGATTAAAACGTCATCCAGATTTTTTTTGACGCGCACATTTTTCTGTCATAACATAAATATTCGGTAAAGTTCTTTTTCTGTGAACGAGAGCTGAATCGACAAGGAGGTTGCATGGCTAAAATCGAATTTGAAATCGACGATGAGATTGCCGGAAAACTCGGCGAATTTTCTTCATCAACGGGGATTCCTGTGGAGGCGCTTTGCTCGCTGTTCGTCAGGAAGGTCGCTTTTGAGCAGCGCATTCCGTTCGAGGTTTCCGTAAAAAGAAAGTCTTTTTTGGGTGAAAGTTTCCGGAATACCGACCCCGCGGTTCTTTCCCGCGTCCTTCAATCGTCGGGCGACAGCGTTTGCGCGTCCGTCCTTTCTTCGCTCGATTCCGGGATGGCCGCGAAACTCATGGAATCGTTCCCCGTGGAGCGGCAGGCGAACATCTTTTCGATTATGTCGATGGGCGGCGGTTTTTCAAAAAGCGTCATGGAAGCGATTGAGAAGAGCGTCCTGAGCGAAGTCGTTGACGAGCAGAACAAGGAAAGCGCGTCCTCGTTCGACATCGAATCTTCCGCGCGTATTTTTTCGGCGATGAACTATAACTCGTGCTCGAGAGTCCTTCCTCTTATCGAAAAACTCTCTTCGGAGACATTCACCGAGCTGAACAAGCGCATTTTCATGTTCGAGGATATCGTGCTGCTCGACGACCGCTCTATTCAGAGAGTGCTCCGCGAGGTGGATCAGGTTGAGCTTGCAAAAGCGTTGAAAGGTGCCGACAGCGAGGTGTGCGACAAAATCTACAGGAACATGTCGAAGCGCGCCGCCACCATGCTCAAAGAGGAAATGGAGTTTCTTGGGCCTCTCTCCATAAAAGATGTCTATGAGGAGAGAGAGAAAATAGTCTCCGTGATACGCCGGCTTGAAGAGTCCGGAGATATTGTCATAGCCCGTCCTGGCGAGTACGAAGATTTTATCTAAAAGTTACCGCTCTGCTTTTCAAAAATGATTATTTATGGAGGAAAAATGAAATTCACAGAAGAAGAAATGGAAATCGCGCGTGCGATAGTCAAGGAGTTTTTCTCGCTGAGCGACGAAGCCCGCCGCGAAGGTCTTCTCGCCCTTGATGACGATTTGGGGGAAGGCATTGTTTCGTCTAGCATCGGCGGAAAATACGGAGAGTTCGCGCAAATCCTTCTGAAGAATGTCGTCGACGGCATTGATTTGAGCGCTGTTCAGCAGATTGGAAAGACTCTCGCCGCTTCTTCGGAACTTTCCGATGGCGACAACGCGCTTTTCGAGATGATAATCTGCGGTGTCGAAAGCATCCAAGTCGGCGACAACCCCCGCATCCTTGCGCAAAAGCTCGCCGCTTTCACCGGCATCGAAAACTACAACAGCTTCCTCACCGATTTGGGCGCGAATGACTACTGATTTTCTGGGCCGCCTGGGGATGTAGCCTTGGGCGGCTCAGTTGTTGCTGATATAGTCGTACATGGCTTCTTTGTCTTTCTCAAACTCGGTATCAAGTGCTGTATTAAAATATTGGTCGGATTCAAGAAAAAGACCCGAGTCGCTTTCCATTAGTATTCGATATGTTTCAGACAGAAAAAGCTTCTTGTATGCGTCCTCGTGATTGAGACCATACTTTTCCATTAGATGTTTGGTTGCGCTGATAACTGTTAAGCCTTTCAAATGTTCAATTTTCGCTTCTTCCATAGACTTAGTTCCATTCTATTTCTTTCCTTTCAAGGATAAGTTTGTCAGCAATTTCCTGCTTTCCTACAAAATATTGTGTTCCAAGGTTTTCAGGCTCCAAAAATTCCAAAAGTTTTTCTTTTGCTTCATCAGAGCCAACTTCTCCATAGAACCCCCGCCAATAAGAATTCAAGCAAACCATTGTATCATCATCTGCTGTAGGACCGATTACCAAATCAAAATCGTGTGGTAATCCTCCTTTTTCGCGACACATAAGAATAAAATCTAGCCATTCTTCATCAGCAGTTTTGAAGAATTTGACATTAAGAGTTTCTGCATAATCAACATCAATTCTTATTTCATATAATGTTTCGGAAAATTTGTCTTTTGGAGCATTAGGACGCCGCAACAGAGCTTCTCGGTATTTCTTGTGCATCATGCCGATTGCATGACTTTTTGTTGCTGCCATATAAAAGCCCTTGCCGAAATCTTTATTATTGCGGCCTTTTAGAACATCGATTGTTTCAAACTTCTCAGCGGTGCCGTGATAAAGAGTATCAATAAGATGCAACATACTGGTCAATTTCCTCTACCATTTCTTGATTGTCCATCGAGTCGAAAATATCCGGACATTCACCTACGAAATTGATGATATTGTATTTATTGTCCAAATCCATGAACTGCTCTGTCGTAAGTGAGTGAGCTTTCTTGTAGTTCTCTGTAACGAGGTGCATTATATAGATTGTATTGTTAAGCCGTTTCTCGTTCATTTTGCACCTCCTCTAAAAAGCATTATACTGCCGATTTGATTTTATCACACATCATGCAATTTTTTCATAAAATAAAGCAACGGATGAAAGAGTGTGTGCGCTATTTCAAGAATTCCAGTCCTTTTCCATTAAAAAATCCAAGAGTTTACAGCGTTGAATACAAATCATTTATGATATCTTTGATTTCAAGTTCTGCATCCTCTACTCTTATGGCATCTTTTTCACTTAAGAAATTGCTGCCGCGTGACAAGAATTCTACGAGTTCGATTAATATCAAAAATCCCTTTTTGGGGATGCTTTCTTGTTTTTTCCACTCTTCCACAAGTTTTTCTGTAATTTCCTTTATTTCGGAATACATTTTTTCGTCAAATTCATTTTTGCATCTCAATTTGACAAGAAATCCATCTTCTTCTTGAACCAAATTCCAAAGCCGCTCAATCATCTAATCTTCTCCATTATTCTACAAGTTCTATCGCAGAAGCTGGAATATCGCCTTCCAATAAAACTTCCTTTGAGGCTGTTGCGAAATTGTTGGCTGTCCTGCCCTTTAAATAGGTCTCCCTTCCAGTTTGCGTACTCAAATCATATATTTTTACATCATCTGGAACTTTGTTCAAATCAATTTTGACTATTCTACACCCATCTCGTTCTGCATACTGCAATGCGACATCGTAGTCTGTCGTTGTGGAAATGTATTGCGATCCGTTGTTCCTGCTTCCAGAGACAATATGACCTTCTACTGTCATGTTTCGATCAGGATTTTTTGGATGAAGACCAATGTGCGGATCTTCATCAGGGCGAATTACTCTGTAAACATAATCCTGATTTGTATCTCCGACTTTGACATTTCTTGGTCTGGCTATATTTCTGTTTTCAATTGATTCATTGTTGGTTGCAGATTTTATTTCTGGAGTCTCTAAAGAAGAATCCTTTGCAAGAGTCGATTTCGCTTTTGCCGATTTGCTCGAAATCTTTCTTGCGGTTCCTGCTGCGGTCGCGGCTGTTCCTGTGGCGGCACTGATGAACATTGCGACTTCGGAAGCATTTTGCAGATTTTCTGCAAGTTTGTCCGCTTGCGCATGGGCGTAATCATTTCGGACAAATTTCATCGGCGATGGAAAATGAATCGTAAATCGGTTTTCATCGATTATCGAAATTGGATACGTTCCAGATGGAATCTTTTTTGATACTTCGCCTAAAGGGGAAATCGTTATTGTTTTTCCGTCATAGATGTAATAGGAATAAAACGTTTCCTTTCTGTTGTTTTCTTTGTCTATTACGCTAAGCTGCGTGTCATTTATCCTGTAGAAATAATCTCTGAACCGAGACCGTTCGTGTAGAGTGTCTTCGTACCAGGACCCGTTCAGGCAGGATTGGGTATAAACAAACGAATCGGCTTGCGAAGAATTGCTCTTTGAAACTTTTTTCTCGCATGAAACTATGAAGAGTGAGGCAATTAAGCAGAATATTGCAAGAAATTTTGACTTGCTCATTTAGTTATCCCTTGAACTACTTCCGCCAAAGATGCCAGCAACAACAACAGAAAGAACACCCAAAATTGCTCCAACAACTGCAGTAAATAGGCTTACAATCGTGCATATAAATACGATGAGGTTTAATACTCCTCCGGCAATAGCTATTCCTTCATTGAGGCTGTCCATTTGCTTAAAAAATCCAATCACTGCCACAACGGCAAATGCGATATCCACAATCACTATGAGAATTTTTGAACTCTCGTGGTTCTTCAGCAATAGCGAAAGTGCGAAACCAAAAATCATCAAAGCAATGCTGAGAAGACCTTCAAATACATCTCCCTCTTTTATTTGAATAATCGCCAATATAAGATTGATTACCGCAATTACGATATACGCAATCGGCAAGATTGACAAAAATGTTTCCATAAGTACCAGTTCCTCCAAAACAAATTGAAAGCAGACGATGAAAAATCACCGTCTGCTTGTATCACCGACTGATGTGCAACAATTTGTGCACGTTTTTATATTTAGCAAAATTATTGATCAATTATTTATACATTCATTATTGAATTATCAAATTAACTTTTTGCGTTTCAGAAATTCAGATTCTGACAACGATTTTTGAAGTCAGTTTAATGCCGAACCTCGAAACACTTGTTTTTAAAGAAGCAAACAGATGCTTGTTTCCTATTAGCCGCCTAAGTTTCTGCTCGATAAGCATGAATCCCAGAAAAAGTGGGAGAACATGTTTGAGCGAATCCATGGCGGTATCAGTTAAAACTAAATAACTGCTCAATAAAAGCGCCTCCTATAAAAAAATTTATGCAGCGGCTGCCAACCGTATTTCGCACTATTTTTGCGCCGGTGATTCCGCTTATATATGCGGAAATAGGTCTTTTATGGTTGCCGATACACCCTACATTCTAAGTTCGGTGTCTGTAAAAGTCAATTATTACTATCTGTTTCAAGTAAAAAGTATAGAGTTGCTAACTTCGATATTTCCACTATTTTAATGAAAATCAAATTCATGGATGCGAAAGATGTGAAATTGCGTTTGTCTGAGAATATGCGTCGAATTCGGAAAATGAAGGGATTTACGCAGTTCACGTTGGCAGAAAAAGCGGGAGTCTCGGAAGGAACTATAAAAAGTATTGAGCTTTGTTTGAATTGGCCGAGTGAAAACACGCTTGCTCAAATCGCAAATGCGCTTGAAATTGATATCGTTAAGTTGTTCATGCCGACTTGCGAATCTATTGAATTGAGCGGATGCTACAGCGACATAAAGTGCGCCATCTCTGAAAAGTTAAAAATGTACGTGGACAGTGTATTCAAAGATTTCATTTCAGACTGAACGAGCAAAACTCCCCCTCCTCCCGCTACGGCTGACCCCTTTTGCCATGAGAAATGAAAATTTGCCCTAAATCAACCTTGTTTCTGAAGTTCAAGCACTTCATCAAGTGGAAGGCCGGAAATCTGAGCCGCCTGCTCGCTGGAAAGTCCCAATGCAAGCGCGTTACGTGCGGAAGCGAGAGCCGATTGTTTGATTCCCTGCTGGATTCCCTGCTGGATTCCCTGCTTTTTGACATCCATGTCGTGGAGGTTCCATGCCATGTACTCGTTGAAGAATGTCTGCTCGAATTTTTTTGCCTGTACCATATTCGCTATCCTCCTTGTAAAGTCGGAATCTGCTTTGTTGTTTCTCACGAACGAAAGAAAATCCTTTATCTCTGGATTGTCCTCTTTGTCATAGGCGGCGGCGTTGAATACGATGTGGTGTGTCTTGTCGTCCAAGTCTACATCGGCTTTTTCCTTGCATTTCCGCTCGAAAGTGTAGACAGGAAGATTTTCATCGAACGGGTCGTCAAGACAGATGAAGATTACATAGCTTTCTTTCAGCTCCGAGTAGTCGTGACCTTTGAAAAGCGAATCGATGTCCAGAAGAGACTGATAGTATCTTGTACGTTTGCCGATGTTCTCAATTTTATATGATTGGCATTCCACGTCAAAAACTTTGTCGCTGCCTGCGACATAAACATCTAAACGTACTCCTTTTTGGGTATAAAGCGGAGAAATGGATTTTTGAAGTTCTGGATAGGCAATGTGGTCTATTTTTATCTGCAAAAGCCGTTCGATTACTTCTTTGCAGATGTCCGCGTCCCGCATCACCGCTCCGAACATGAAATCGTCAGAGAACACTAACTGGTCAATAGGTTTGAATTCACGCTTTATAACTTCGCTCATATCACTAATATACCATCACCAAATGGAAAAATCCAAAAATTTTCGACAGTGCCATCGGTAATCGAAGAAAACTCCCTCTCCTCCCGCTTCGGCTGCCCTTCATTTTTTCTCTGGAAATTTCCTTCTCGTACAATTCCCCCGATTCGTGCTAGAATCGGAATGTGGAGACATGATGCTGACGGTTATTTTTGGCGAGTGCGAGAATGTGGTTTTCAATACGTCCGTTTTTTTCAAGAATGTTTACGAGAGAGAATGGCTTCTCGAAAGCAGAACTCGGCAGATGATTCTTGACGTTGACAAGTCGAAAGTCCTTTCCGATAGTGCCATCGAAAGTCCCGTGCTCGGAGTCGTTCCGCCTACATCGCTTTCTGGCGGTGTCAAGACTCTTATTCTTGTGGAGCATGTTGGCGACCGCATCTTCAACGCATCGAACTGCGGAGACAACTGCGCTTCTTGGTTGCTGAAGATAGCTGAGGACAAGGACGTTACCGTGAACCTGAGGCACTTGATGGATTTTGGAAGCGGACCGTTTTGTTTGAGAATCGAAAATTCTGGGAAAATCGTACACTCCATGAAAGAGCTTGTCTCCGAGGCTGGTGAATTTGTATGAGGGGCGCATATTCCGTTTCCGTTCAGAACAACCGCGTGAAATATGAATTCACGATTAGTAGAAGCATAACGATTGTGCGGGGAGACAGTGCGACTGGAAAAACCACATTAGTCGACTTGGTTCGGGAGTATCAGCTTGACGGAGCCGACAGCGGCGTAAACGTGTCATGCGAGCGGCCGTGCGTCGTGCTTGAGGGAAATATGTGGAAGCAGACGCTTCGGCTTTTTTCCGGCTGCATAGTCTTCATCGACGAAGGAAACCGCTTCGTCTCGTCTGTGGAATTTGCAAGCGAAATAAAAAGGACCGACAACTACTACGTCATTGTCGCAAGGGAAAGTCTGGAATGCCTTCCATACAGCGTCAACGAAATTTATGGCATCCATACCTCTGGAAAATATGCGGGGTTGAAACAAGTGTACCATGAATTTTACCACATCTACGGCGGCATACAGAACATTGAAAAAAAATCTGTGGGGCGCATTCTTGCGGAGGACTCCAATTCTGGTTTCGAATTTTTCAGGGGTGTGTCAAAAGGTCTGTGCAGGTGCGAGTCTGCGCAAGGAAAGTCAAACATCTTCAAGTTCCTGAAAGAATCCGACGAAATGACGCTTGTTGTCGCGGACGGAGCCGCTTTTGGCTCCCAAATGGAAAAAGTGTCGAAACTGGCTGCCCAGAAAATGAATTGCATCCTCTATCTGCCTGAGTCTTTTGAGTATTTGATTTTGCAGTCGGGAATTTTGAAAGACGCGAAAATTTCTGAGATATTGGAAGAGCCGTCTTCCCATATAGAGAGCAAGGATTTTTTTAGTTGGGAGCAGTTTTTCACGGCATTGCTGACTGAAAAATCCAATGGCACATATTTGAAATACTCAAAGCGTAAGTTGAACAGCGCGTATCTCGCCGACAGTGTGAAAAACAGAATCCTTAATTCTCCTGCGTTTGCGGCTGTCAGGGAGTTCCTTGGAGAAAGGTGAAAGGTTGGGGACTTGTGCTTTGCACTGTAAAACGACATCGCTCCAAAGATGCGCTTTGGAAATTTCCTTCTCGTACAATTCCCCCGATTCGTGCTAGAATCGACTCATGCTGAAAGGTAGAAATCTTATTAAACCGAATGATTTGACGGTCTCAGAAATCGACGAGATTTGCGCTCTGGCGGAGCAAATCATTGTTGATCCGAATTCTTTTAATGAAGTGTGTCGCGGGAAAATTCTTGCGACACTTTTTTTTGAGCCGAGCACCAGGACGAGGCTCTCTTTCGAGGCGGCGATGCTCCATCTTGGCGGCAGCGTGGAGGGCTTCTCGGACGCGGCGAATTCATCCACGTCGAAGGGCGAGAGCCTTGCCGACACAATCCGCACGGTCTCAAGCTATGTGGACGTAATCGCCATGAGGAACCCCAAGGAAGGTGCCGCGCTTTTGGCGAGCCGCTATTCTTCATGCCCGATAATCAACGCGGGGGACGGCGGGCACTTCCACCCAACGCAGACGCTCACCGACATGCTCACGATACGCGCTCTCAAGGGCGGCTTTGAGGGGCACACAATCGGCTTCTGCGGCGATCTCAAGTTCGGGCGCACGGTGCATTCGCTTTCCGAGGCGATGAGCCGCTACAAGAACAACAAATTCGTCTTCATCTCGCCGAAGGAGCTTGCGGTGCCGGAGTACATCACGCAGTACCTGAACGACGTCGGTGTCGAATACACGACGGCCGAGCGTCTTGAGAGCGTAATCGGCGACCTGGACATCCTCTACATGACGCGCGTGCAGAAGGAGAGGTTCTTCAACGAGCAGGACTACATCAGGCTCAAGGACAGCTACATCCTCGACAAAGCCAAGATGTCACTGGCAAGAAAGAACATGATTGTGCTCCATCCGCTTCCGCGCGTGAACGAAATCGCCCCCGAAGTGGACGACGACCCGCGCGCGGCCTATTTCAAGCAGGTGAAGTACGGAATGTACGTGCGCATGGCTTTGATTGCGAAATTGACAGGAGTTTTGTGATGTTGAACGTGGACACGATAAAGAACGGGTTGGTCATCGACCACATAAAGGCAGGATACGGAACGCAGATTTTCCACCAGCTCGGGTTGGACAAGGCGAATTTCAGCTGCGCGCTCATAATGAACGTGCCGTCCAAGAAATCGGGCAAGAAGGACATCATCAAAATCGACAACATAATCAGCATCGACTATTCCGTTTTGGGCTTCATCGACCCGAACATCTCCATAAACGTGATTCAGAACGAGCAGATTGTGAAGAAAATCAAGATGGAGCTTCCCGAGAGAATCGAGAACGTGATTCACTGCAAGAACCCTAGGTGCATAACGATTACGGAGAAATACGTTCCGAGCGTCTTCAAACTGGCGAACAGGGAGAAGGGGCAGTACAAGTGCGAGTATTGCGATTCGCTCTACAATTCAGGTTCAATCGACTAATCGGTGCAAATCTGATAGTATTTTTTTAAGAAAATGCGGTGAAATGCCGACAAATACAAATTTTTAGGAGAACTAAAATGGCAAAAGTAGTTACTTTTGGTGAATTGATGCTTCGCATCCAGCCTGCTGATTACTATCGTTTCGTTCAGGTTGATTCAATGACAACAACTTTCGGTGGCGGCGAGGCGAACGTTGCGGTTTCTTTGGCGAACTACGGCGACGACGCTTACTTCGTGACAAAGCTTCCGACACACGAAATCGGACAGGCTGCTGTGAACTCTCTCCGCAAGTACGGAGTCCACACTGAGTACATCGTCCGCGGCGGTCCACGCGTCGGCATCTACTACAACGAGAAGGGAGCTTCTCAGCGTGGCTCAAAGTGCGTCTATGACCGCGCTGGTTCTTCTATCCAGCTCGCAAAGCCGGAAGAATTCGACTGGAACAAGATTCTCGACGGAGCTTCTTGGTTCCACATCACAGGAATCACACCGGCTCTCGGACCAAACATGGTTCAGGCTTGTATCGAAGGCTGCAAAGTCGCCCGCGAAAAGGGAATCACGACTTCTTGCGACTTGAACTACCGCGGAAAGCTCTGGACAAAGGACGAGGCCCGCAAGGCCATGACAGAAATCTGCAAGTACGTTGACGTTTGTATCTCTAACGAGGACGATGCTAACGACGTGTTCGGAATCAAGTCTGAGGGAACAGACACAACTAAGGGCGAACTCAACAACGAGGGATACCTCTCAGTTGCCCGCCAGCTCAAAGAGAAGTTCAACTTCAAGAAAGTCGCAATCACTCTCCGCACTTCAATCAACGCAAACAGGAACCTCTGGCAGGCTCTCCTCTATGTCGATGACAAGGACTACGCTTTCTCTAAGCAGTACGACATGAACATCGTTGACCGCGTTGGCGGCGGCGATTCGTTCGGCGGCGGACTCATCCACTCACAGCTCAAGGGATTGAACACTCAGGATTCAATCAACTGGGCAGTTGCGGCTTCTTGCTTGAAGCACTCAATCATCGGCGACTACAACATGGTTTCCGAGGACGAAGTGAACAAGCTCGCCGGCGGCGACGGCTCTGGAAGAATCCAGAGGTAAAAATCGCGAGGCGATTTTTACCTCAACAAGAAATCGCAAAGCGATTTCTTGAGGAACAACGACAGCTCTGTCGAGTTGTCGAGGTGATTTTGAGGTGATTTTACCTTTGATTGAGGCCTCCACTCGGTTTTCGGGTGGGGGCTTTTTCTATAGTTCGTAGTATTTTGCTATTTCTGAGAGACGGGGGAGGGTGAGTGCTATGTAGCCGTGCTGGGGGGATTCCGCCAATCCCAGATTCACCAGTCTTTGCCTGTACTTTGAAAAAACTTGGCTTGTCATGCCGACCTTGCTGCACACATCGCTTACTTTCGCTTTCGACTCTCCGATTGCGAAGACCACATTTTTATCCTGTTGTGAAAGTCCCTGCCATATCTTTTTGTAAACGAAATCGTCAAGCAGCTCGTCGAATTTTTGTATGATTTTTTCGAGCGGCAAATCATCCCTGTTGTCGTAGTAGAGAAGCCCCAGCGCCTGGAATGCGAACGCGTAGCCTTTTGTTGTTTTCGCAAGTTTCTTCGCTTCTTCATCGCCTATTCCAAAAACATCGCCGTAGACTCTCGATATCTGCATTATGCTGAGCGGCTCCAATCTCTTCTTTGGAGTTCGCAGCAGAAAAGTCAGGGCAGGGTCGTTTTGGATTGAATAAATATTTTCGTAAAGACCCGTCATGAGAAGGAAGACAGGAAAGTCTTTTCTTAAAAAGATTTGAAATTCACTTGCGAAATGCCGCATGTTGCTTCCATTCATCACTTCATCGATTGTTATGAGAATCCTTTTTCCCTTTTTGCTCAGGTTTCCGATAATCTCCGAGATTATGCTCACATTGTCTTGAGGTGCCTTGTCTCCGTTTATGCCGATTCCGAATCCCGCAATCGAAACATTGAATCCGTTTTTTAGCACGTCCGAGAAGTTTTTGCAGGCATCAACAAGCCTGAAAGCCAAATCCGAAAGTAGGTCTTGGGTTGAATTCAAATCGACGACAATCCAGTCTTCGTTTTTTGCCAGTTCCTTTTCGATTGATGTCATCAAGACTGTTTTTCCGCAACCACGAATTCCTTCTATCAAATATGCGTGGCTCATTGGATTGTCCGACTGGAAGACATCCACTATTTCGTTGATATGCTCATGCCTTGAGATTAACTCGGTTGGCGATTTGCCAAATGACAGTGTAAACGGATTTCCCTTCTTCATAATTGATGGATATTCTTTCATAATTCTTCATAATTTTCAATTGTATTCATAATCGTTCATAATCGTTCATGGTTTTGAATGGGAGTTAAGAAAAAGTTAAAAATATCTTGACATTATGCGGGGGGGGTACATTTATACTGCTTGTTAAACGACAAAGCAAGGAGTATTTCATGAAGAGAATTTTTGCGATTGCCTTTGCGGCTTTCCTCGCTGTCGGTTCTGCGTTCGCCGAAGATGCGGGCGCGCGCTATGTCCACAGCATCGGATTCAACATTCCCATCGAGACGAATCCTTGGACGGGAAATGTGGAAATTGACGATGACATCGAGGCCGATGTGGATTTCAAACTCAGGGCCGCAGGTTTCAACTTCTTTTACAACCATCTGCAGGTGAGGGAGAACCGCTTTTCAAAAATCTCGGATGTGCAGTTCGGATATGAGTCGCTCAAGATGAAGGACATCACGCTCAGTTATGGCGGAGCCACATTGAATGCGGGGGATGCCGATGTCAAGTTCAAGGCGTTCAACACCCGCTTCATGTTCGGTCTTGGCGGTGCGCCGATAAACACGGAGAAGGTCATTCTCGCCGTCCATGGAACATTCGGATTCAGCATGAAGATAGGCAGCAACACGGAGACCGAATCAGTGACTGTCGACGGAACAAAATATTCGGTGGAGTCGAAAGAGACATTGTTCGGTTTCAATACGTTCCTCGGAGCCAATTGCCAGTGTCAGGTCAAATTGACCGACACGTTCGGTTTGGCAGCGGGATTGCACATGTACACGACTCTTGTGGGATTTGGTGTCGACTCCGTGAAAGTGACGGTCGCTGGGGAGTCCGACTCTGACGCGGAAGGCTACGCCGTGATTCCTGGCGGATTCAATGTCGACTTCAAATTCGGTGTCTGCTGGATTTTGTAAGATTTGAACGAAACGCAAAAAAAGCTTGAGAACCGGTCGATGCCGATTGCTCAAGCTTTTTTGTTCTTTGAATGGAATGCAGTGGCTTTCTTCGTGTTCACGGATTTGTCCTGCAAGATGTTGACCATCATCTGCATCAGCTCCCTAAATATCTTGTCACATTTTGAATTGCCGTATCTCAATGTCGGTTTCTAGGGCTTTGAACTTGCAAAATCGAAATTATATCTTCATAATCTACTTAAAGTGCTAAAAAATCACAGATTAAGTAGATTATAGGGGTGTTTTTATGATTGTTGGACGTAAAGAAGAAATCAAACTTCTTAGAGGCATTGCAAAAGATGACAGATCTCATTTTGTTGCAGTGTATGGTCGTCGCCGTGTTGGAAAAACATTCCTTATTCGAGAATCCTATGATTATGATTTTACCTTTCAGCATGCAGGATTGTCGGCAGGTGGCCTCAAAGACCAGCTTTTCGCTTTTTGTTCATCGTTGAAAGATTCTGGATATTCATTTAAGAGAAAACCGGAAAACTGGCTGGAAGCTTTTGAAGGGGTGAAAGATGTTATACGCAAGTCTCAGACAGAAAAAAAAATTGTCTTTATTGATGAGCTTTCATGGATGGACACTCCAAAGTGTGATTTGATGGTTGCTCTTGAAAACTTCTGGAACGCATTCGCTTCTGCAAGAAAGGATGTAATTCTTATTGTATGTGCTTCTGCAACTTCATGGATGCTTTCAAAGGTAGTTCACAACAAAGGCGGGCTTTATAACAGGCTTACAGACCAGATTAACCTTCAGACTTTTTCGCTCAAGGAATGTGAAGAATATGCAAACGCAAGCGGTCTTGCTTTTACGAGAATGCAGATTCTCCAATATTATATGATTTTTGGCGGTGTGCCTTTTTACTGGAGCTTTTTGAAAAAAGGTTTCAGCATGACTCAAAACATCGACAATATTCTTTTCGCAAAGGATGCTCCGCTCAAAAAAGAATTTGAATATCTGTATGCTTCGATTTTCAAGAATCCGGAAGTCTATCTAAAAATAATTTATGCTCTTGGAACCAAGAAAATCGGAATGACTCGTGAGGAAATCATTGAAAATACCGATATTCCCAATTCTGGTGATTTGACTGTAAAGCTTGATGAGCTTGAAAGCTGCGGTTTTATAAGAAAATATACGGCCTTTGGAATGAAAACAAAGAATTCGATTTTCCAGCTTATTGATAATTTCACTTTGTTTTATTACAAATTTCTGCAAAACTATCCTACTGATGAGCACTATTGGGCAAATCAGGTTAATACTCCTTCCTTGAACAACTGGTTGGGGCTGGCATTTGAAAGAATTTGTCTTGAGCACATAAATCAAATAAAAGTGAAGCTTGGAATTTCTGGTGTTCATACAGAAGTCAATTCCTGGTACTGCAAGGCCGATTCAGAAAAAGGAATATTCGGTTCTCAAATTGATTTGCTGATTGCAAGAGCCGACCAGGTTATCAATATGTGCGAAATGAAGTATTCGGGAACGAACTATGCAATCAAGCAGGAAGAGGACGAAAATATTCGCAAAAGGATAAGCGACTTGATTAACGTGACAAAAACCCGTTGCGCAGTTTTCCCGACGCTGATTACAACATACGGCCTTTCTGACAACGCCTATGCGTCAAATATTCAGTCGGTGGTTACGCTGGATGATTTGTTTGTGTGAATTTGAAATGCCGCCCCCGCGAAGCGACAGTGCGCTCAGCCTGTCAAAATGCGGAGGCGCAAAAAAAAATCGGGAACGAGTTGCTTCGTTCCCGATTGGCGAATGCGATTTCAGATGATGGCTGATTCAATACGGTCAGTCATCTCTTATTTTCTTAGGTTCGATTTTTTTTCAAAATCTACTTTTTGCCGTAGATGATTTTCGCCTTCAAAAGCGGCTTGTTGCCTTTATTCTCGTTGTAAATTTTAATTTTTTTCCAGTCATTCTTGCTTCCGGCATAGTATACGGTTTTGAGCGATGTGCAGTCCTCGAACGCGCGTCTGTCGATAGTCTTAACGCTTTTGGGGATAGTTATGCTTGTCAACGATGTGCAGCCATAGAACGCACGGCTATCGATAGTCGTAACGCTGCTTGGGATTGTTACGCTTCTCAGCGAAGTGCAGCCTTCGAACGCATTGTCGCCGATAGTCGTAACGCTGTCTGGAATGGTTACGCTAGTCAGCGATTTGCAGTAATAAAACGCATAAGATTTTATCTTTATTACACCGTCAATAATTTTAGCATTCTTTATGTTTCTATCAACTCTATCAACAACGGTTCCGCTGTTGGTATAAAGCACCTCGTCTTTTTTAAAAACAGATGAACTTTCAGGGTGAGGAACAATCTTTTCGAATTCACAATTCGCATTTATAGATTCAATATCTTTTGGAAGATATATACTCGCACAAGGGCTTGTACCTAACCACCCCAAATTTTTCATTCCCTCTACTTCGGACAAATCGAGTGTTATGTCAGGCTTATTCCTGTATCTTCTATCCAATGCCTTATCAATATATTCCAAGTCAGAAGCAGAATATGTACCTTTTAGTTTGATTGTTTTTGCACCATGGTCTATTTTCGAAACAATTTCACTCGAACTATACAATAATAATTCCGCCCATGCCTTCTCTGCTGCTATACGTTCTTCTTCGGCTTTTTCTGCAGCAAGTCTGGCTTCTTCTGCTTTCTTAGCGGCGGCAAGCCTAGCTTCTTCTAACGTTTTATCTCTTTCGCGCGCGGCAAGCATTTCTTTTTTGCGCTCATCTGCACCATAGAGAAAATCAACGGAAAGAGAACCGTCATTGAGTGAATCCGCTACAAAAATATGCTTCCATAATTGCTTTGAACCGCAGAAATGAATCGAAACTTTTCTTCCATCTCTGTATTTATCAAAAACTTCTCGCGTACTTACTGGAAGAGTGGCACTGTTAAATGGTACTGCAAAATCTATGCTAGTAGCTCCACTAGGAAAAATTATATTCTGGATGCCTGGTAATCTAAAATGGTAATCTCCAAGCCAGCCAGTTGTGAATTCTCTAATACCGTATGCATTTGAAAAGTCGATGTTCGCATAATTCTTTACTTCTCCTATTGCATCTGACCAATATCTAATTGCCCCTCCGCGTGCATCAAGCCTTCCGCAAATTTTTACAGTATTTCCAGAACCCTTGTTTTTTGAATGAATAGGAACAAGATCGTTAGGAGATTTGCTTATATAAATTGGCATAAGAGAATCTTCTGCATTCTGAACAATTATCTTGAGTTTGCTTGTGTTGATTCCAGAAATTGGGACATGTGAAAAATAAATTTCTTCTATTTCACCTTCACTCCCGTAAATAGGACCATTTGAACCTAATTGATATGTTTCGCCCCAATCACCTTCATTATCAGATGTTATGGAAAATCCTGAGTACGTTGAAGAGCCTATTCCACTACTCTCAAAAGTACCACCTGTTTCCAAGTGGCATAAAACCGAAAGAGATACCGTATAGTTTATTCTTTTTGTAGCAAGTGTGTTATTGTTGCCGTCTTGCAGGCAGACATCAAAGGAATATTTTTCCCCTCCCTTTTTTAGCCAGTTGTTATCTTCTAGTTCGTCGATATAGGTTTTTGGGAATCCGTTTATTTTATCCCCCCAGTTTTTTGCTTCCTCAATCTTTCTGAACTCAAAATCAAGAATTTGCATGATTTCATCATTTTCTTGAGGGCAATACTGTTTAAAATATGGAGCATTCACTTTGAATGTCATCGTATTGTTGTTGTAGTCAAATTCAGTAAGTTCTTGAGGGATGATATTGTCAAAATACCTAAGCTCAAATACAGGTCTATTCGATGCTACAAACTTTGTGGCGGTAGAGAGTGTTTCATCCCATGCACTTTTAAGCTGCATGAGAGCCTGAAGTCTTTCTCCAGAATTGGAAAGGTTCGTGTTTATTCCGTACTTTCCGTCGCCCACTGCATAAAGAGAAGAGTACATGTGCTTTTCTGCATCTGCATTGTTTTTATCCTCTGTAAGCACTTTTAAAAAACAAGTAAGTGCCTCAAGGTTTTTGCCTGCTTTTTCCGCTTTTATCCCCTTAGCAAACAAGTCATCCGCAAATGCAGCCCCCGCCGCGGCAAGCAGCACCGCCGCCGCGACAAATAGTTTTGTCAGTTTCATTTTATGCTCCTGTTGAATTTTTATTTCAGCTCTCTAGAAGTTTGAGCTTTTTGTAAAAATGTAAAAAAGCTCACAAAGAATTTGCGAGCTTTTTTGTGATGAGTAATTATAAGTACAAATCTTTATTTCTCAAAAAAGAAATCAGCCCAAATTATGCCGAAATTGTCCCATTTTATAGCAGCACATGCACAAACGATATATCCCTGACTGTTCATTTTTATATTCAAGTCTGTACCAGAAAATGACATATAGCCATTATCAGAACTCCAATTGAAATCCACATCTTTTGCACCTTCCCAGTACATAGTTCCTGTTCCATTTTCGTTGAGTACAATTTTCGTAGGATAAGCTTTAAGTTTACCAGTGTCATATTTTTTACCATCATATTGACACCTGAACATTGACCATGTACCAGCAGAGTTTTTTACAGCTTTTTCGGCTGCCTGCTTTTTTTGAGCACTGGCTATCAAAGAGTCTGTAGACATTTTTTCCCAAAGATCTGCTTTCTTTTTTTGAATATCGTTCAATCTATAATCAGAACCTACTGTTGCATTATAAGCTTTTGCCTTACACTCAAGAGCTTTTTCTTCGTCGCCCTCTTGCTGGTAAATTTCGCCCAAATACCACAAGGCTTCTATATAGTCATCATTATTTGCATTTTTCACATCTGAAGATTCTGACCAGATTTTTTTTGCTTTGGCATAATCACCTGCTTGATAAGCTTTCATTCCCTTGCCGTATGCATCAATAGTTGACCCTGCCGCAAGTATGCCAAAAATTCCCAAAATCATAAGCATCAACAAATGCTTTACCCAATTTTTTTTAAGATTCATAAAAATCTCCTTTTAGAAAAAAATTATATATAAGGATTCCTACTAAAAGAGAAATCGCTAATACCAGAATATCAATTACATCGAATGTTCCCTCTATCACACCAAATAGTTGCATAAACTCAAATGCGATATTTCCAAAGATAAATGCCAGAGAATAAAATAAAAAAGTTTTCTTCGAATTTTTCCAGACAATACCGAACAGAATTAATGCAGAAACTGCCCAAAGTCCGGTAGGAAGTGAATAAATGCAAAAAGATAGAAAAATTGAACTCGAATTGAATTTTTTCTGTGCAAAAAAGTTCTCAAGTCCGAAACTTTCCAACCATGAAAACATAAAAAGTGTGTGAGGACGATACAAAAGGTAAAGCATTCCTCCTGCAAGAAGTAAAATCATACTCAAAAAGGAAAAGAGAAGTTTTTTATGTCTTACAGGAGAAAGGTTTATCATAATTTTTTAGTGCTCGATTTTCCCATGACCGTTACAGAGTGAGCATTCTACATAACCAATTCCATCGCATTTGAAACATCTTGCACTATTTAAAATGCCAGCCTCTTTACAATAAATAGCAGAGAACTTTGCAAAAGCCATGGCATAAAGTACATGTAGAATACGTTGGTTTATATACATAATCAGTATTTATTAGTTGCGTATATATGCTCAAACTAAAGTAAAGCGAAAGTCTGTCAGCGCATTCATTACACCGCCACTTATTACCCATGCACGATGCTTTGTGAGAAGTTTTGTTTTTTCTTTGTCTTGATAAGTCTCTACAAATACTTCTGTATCGTTTTCAAATGCTTTTTGCAATGCTTCTAGGAGCACTCGTTTTTGGCTGTATGAAAAATCTTCTTGCTGAAGTTCGATGGGATTATTGTTGAATAATTTTATTGTTATCATGATAAAAAACTCCGCATTCTGTACTTTTTTACTTTTCTCTTCTAATCCGATTTTCGAGCGAAGCGCAGAAAATCGGATTAGTGCCGTCTAGTCAACGGCACTAATGGTATACCATTAGTGCGCGCCACGGGCGCGGTCTGGTGGAGCGGAAAAAAAACGAACCTATGGCGATTTTGTACGTTTCAACCGTACAAGTTGCGGATTTTGCCGATTTTGTTTATTAAGGACGAATGATTTCGAACCTGGTTCGGAATGGCGGGAAAAATGGTAGAATCCTTTCGAGGTGCTTTATGGACGAACTAAAAGACAAGAACGGGCTTACCGAAAAAGAATTCCTTGCGCGGTACAGCGACAAAGGGTACGACAAGCCGTCGGTCACGGCGGACATTCTGGTGCTCGGCTCCAACTCGGATTTTTCGGGGTTCAGGATTCTTCTCGTGAAGAGGGGCGGACATCCGTTCCTCGGCTCGTGGGCGCTTCCCGGCGGCTTCGTAAGGAAAGACGAGACGGCGTACCAGGCGGCGGCGAGGGAGCTTTCGGAGGAGACTGGGCTTCAAAACGTGTATCTCGAACAAATCTACGCTTTCACGAACCCCCGTCGCGACCCCAGGACGCGCGTCATGAGCATCGCCTATCTCGCGCTCGTCTGCGGCTTTGAGGATGTGGCGGGAAGCGACGACGCAGCGGATGCCGCGTGGTTCGACATGACCGTGAACGAAAGCGGAATCAGGATTTTCTCGACCGAGCGCGGTGTGGAAATCTTCTATGGAATCGAGCGGGGAATCTTCCAGAACGGAAAAATCCGCTACGAAAACTGGGTCGCGAAAAGTTCTGGCGGTGAAAAACTCGCGTTCGACCACATCGAAATCGTAATCGAATCCCTCCTCAAACTGAAATCGAACTTCTACAACTCCGACCTCGCGTTCAACATGATTGGCGACTTCTTCACGCTTCCGGATTTGCAGTCGCTCTACGAGCTTGTCCTCGGAAAAAAACTCTACAAGACGAATTTCCGCGCGATGGTCGCTGACAAAATTCAGGCGACCGGCGAAAAGCGCAAATCCATGACGAGCGGAAAAATGTCGGCGGAGTATGTCTACGACAGCTCCTCCAGAGCCATGGGGGCAGAAACGAGTTCGGAATGACGAAAAATCGACAAGAGGTGTTATGATGAAACTGTATTTTTCGCTGAAAAATGCTTTCAGCATCTGCACCAAGCCTTCCTCAATGTCGGGCGGTGAGTACGGAGCATTTTGGTGGGGAGGGACGAAGCCGGCTCGGACGGGGCTGGCACAAAGATTCTCCTGCAAAGAGCGTGATATGCACGGACGGAAAAGTCCGTCTGTAAGGGCGCTTGCGTCGCTGACAAACGAAACGGCGCTTTACAATCACATCAAAAAACTCATAACCGACGAAAAAAAATATTAGCACCTTTTACGAAAATAAATTACGAAAATATTTATATGGAAAACGCTAAACATTTGCCCCACTGCTCCGCTTCTCCCTAACAAAAAAGGCGAACTCTTTAAAGAAGAATTCGCCTTGGAAATCGGCTTTTCGGGCAATAGGGCAAAAAGAAATCCGAATTAAATGCCTGCCTATAAAAAAGAGGTCGCAAGAAAACCTGCGACCTCTTATGACGGCTTTTGCCAGCCGTTCTGTTATTGCCCGGCTTGACCGGGCAATCCTTTACACAGCTCCCACCAGGAGGCTACTGTGCCAAGTACGCCTTGTTTGCTCCAAGTGTGCCGGAATATTTGTAGAACCAGACTCCATTTTTGCCATGGCTCAGCACAAGGGCATTTTCTACGGTAGTTTCGCTGTCGCTTCCGGTAAGCAGGCTGTCGTAGTTTGCTTCGGTGGTTGTCTTTGTGAGCGTTACATTTTTGCCGGTTGCCTTCAGGATTACGCCTTCGCCCGCCTTTATGACATTGCCTTCAGCTTTTTGCAGCGTAAGCCTTCCGTCTGCATTTGCTGTGGCATAGTAGACCTCGCAGTCAGCGGTGTAACTTGTAGTGCTGTCGTAGAATGTGGCATAGTATGTGCCTGTGGTAGACGGATCTGCTTTGGCAGTAACCGTCACGGGTTGCTCGGCCGTAACCGTAACCGTACATGTCGCTTGCTTGTCATCACTTGTATCATCTGTTCCATTGGTCGCAGTAACAGTAATCGTTGCCGTTCCGGCAGAAGCAGCCGTTACCTTACCATTTGCATCAACTGTTGCAACACTTGTATTATCACTAGACCATGTAACAGTCTTGTCCGTCGCATCACCCGGACTAACGGTTGCTGTCAATGACTCCGTATCGCCCACGGTGAGAGTAGCCGAGTTCTTGTTGAGCGTTACGCTTGCGACGTCAACGGTGGCAAGTCCCTTCGAAAAGTAGAATGTTACTTGTTGATTCGGATCATAATTACCGCCGAAATGAAAAACATCGTCATTATACAGATTGCACCATGCGCTAAATACTCTTCCATTTGCAGATTCTGGGGTTGATGTCTGTTCTCCAGTTTTACCATTTGATGTCCACTTAAGCTTATCTCCATCCTTGGCATAGACTACTACCCAGTAAGTAGTCGGGCAGTTGACAGCGGCTCCGAAAGCCTGTGCATCAGCCAGTTCGATGTTTGTGATATCTGCGGGAGGGGTGTCGTACATAGTACCACTACTATAATAGCCTGCATCAAAATAGGAATACTGCTGGCATATCACGTTGGCTTGGGTGACTTCGGTGCCGCCTCCTGCCGCATATGCTGTCATACTCATCCCCGCAAGGATGCCAAGAGTAAGAATCAGTTTTCGTAATTTCTGTATATGTTTCATTTTCAAACCTCCTTCTACCATGCACCGTTTCCGTCGCTTGGTGCTGACTGCGAATCAACATTGATGTAATATGCTCCGCTTTCTGTGTAGATGCCGCTCTGTATTACCGTAAGCGTGTAGGTCGCGGTCTTGGTAGCGTAGGTGTATGTGTCGGAATCCTCCACTGTTGCCGTGATTGTCGCCTCTCCCGCTCCCTTGATTGTCACCTCGCCGGTTGTGGCATTTACTTCGGCAACATCAGTTTTGCTTGAAGCGTAGCTCACCGTGCCGTTGCCTGTCTTGGTCAGAGCGTTGGTGAAAGCCTCGTCGGCGGTCGTCTTGCTTACGCTCGTGGTCGCGTAGCTTATGCTTCCGGCCGTCTTCGAATCGTCGTCCGAGTCCGACCCGCACGAGACGAGGGCGAGCGCAAGAAGCGCGCCCACCAACGGAAAGAGTTTTTTGAGTTTGTGCATAAATGCCTCCTGAAATATGGTTTAAAATATGAAAAGCCCATGTGCAGGGCGCGGTTTTGCCTGCATCATGGGCTTTTTTCCAGAGAGAGAATATTGCAGCCGTTCGGCTGGTCTGTGAGTTTGATTTAAAATACGAACAGCCCGAAAAAGAATTTCGGGCAAAGTTATAGCTAGTGCTGTGCTGTGCTGTGCTGTGCTGTGAATTTTGGCACGGAGAGCGAATTCATGTCAAGGGATTTGCTGAATGTTTTTCGTTCTTCCATGAATCTGCCTCCTTTTCAAAATGCAACAAAAGCCATCGCTTTTTAAACATTATAACACAGATTTTAAAAATACAGATTTTTTTAATTTTTTGTAAAAAAAATGGGAAACGCAAGCGATTTTGCAACAGGATGACGATTCCGAAAAGGCTCTGTCTCACGATGCCCGCGCTCAAGCCGATTCCGGCCTCTCCACGAGAACGTGATAAAATGGCTTCTGGAAAAGGACTGAATGGGTTCCGAAACGACTTCGGAATGGCGGGGATTGATTTTCAATAATATAAAAAGAAATCTTGACAAAGTAGTAACCTGCTACTAATATTCAGTTATTGAAAAGTAGTAAAAAACTACTTTATGTGTCAAAAGGAGGAAATTATGAGGTTCAAGAAATTCAATCCGAACGAGTATGTCATGGTCGTCAAGAAGGGGCAGGTCGTAAAAGAGGGGCTTGGGCTTTCGGTGCTGTTCAACGAGCTTTCCACGAGCATCATGGTCGTTCCGTCCACGGCGTTCGACGGTGAATTCGCGTTCGACGAGCTTGTGACGAGCGACTACCAGAGCGTGTGCGTCCAGGGCGTGACGACCTTCATGATTACCGATTACGCAAAGGCCGCGAAGATGCTTGATTTTGCGTACACGCCTCAGGTCAAGATGTCCGACAAGATTTTCGATGCGGTCGAGTCGCTGGAAAACCGCATAAACAACATCATCAAGGCGATTGTCATCCGCGAAGTGAGCCGCAAGGACGTTCGCGCTGTCCTTCGCATTTCGGACGAGATGGCAAAGGCGATTCAGGAAAGCCTGAGCAGCGACGAAGCAATCGGAAAGCTCGGGGTGAGCGTCGTCTCGGTCAACATCCTGGGAATCACGCCGCGCCCTGAGACTCGGAAGGCGTTGGAGGCGGCCGCGCGGGAGCAAATCCTCAAGGAGCAGGACGACGCGATTTACAAGAGGCGTAACGCCGCGATTGAGCAGGAGAGAATCATCAAGGAGAACGAAATCAACACGGAAATCGCGGTTGCGGAAAAAGAGAAGGAAAAGGAAGAGAAAGAGCAGGAGATGAAGCAGTACGTCCAGAAGTGCGAGCTCGACATGCGGATGGAAGCGGAGGAGAGGGAGCAGCAGATGAAGCTTCGGGCGATGCAGGCTGAGCTTTCGATGGAGAGCGAGCGGCAGGAGAAGGAGTACGCGCTTCGGGAGATGGCGGTCCAGAAGAAGATTCAGATTGACAATCAGGACATGGCGGGAAAGATTGAGCTTGAGAAGATGAACAAGGAGTTCACCGAGCTTTCAGCCGCGAACGAGAAGACGAAGGCGGACATCAAGGCGTACGCGGCGGAGGCTCTCGTCAAGGCTTACAACAACATCAACCCGGCGATTCTTGAGTCTTGCGCGATGGCGCAGATGGAGCCGGGCGCGCTCATGGCGAAGGCGTTCATGAACATCGGGGAGAACGCGGAGAAAATCGGAAGCCTGAACATGACGCCGGACTTGCTCCAGTCGATTGTTGGCGCGATGAATCCGAGCCGGTGCGGAAAATGAGGAGGCGGTCATGGACAGGGGGCTGAACAAAGTCGTTCTCGTGAAGAGGCGGACGAGATACGAGGAGCTGAAAAAACGCTACAACACTGTTGAGCAGGCGAGGTTCTACATCGAGCATCTCGGCGCGGACTTCTCGGACTACGAGAGGGAGGATGCCGCGTACAATGTCGCGCTTGAGACTGTGCGCGCCCTTGTCCGACCGCTCGCTCGGCTTCAGGAAATCGACAGGGAATATCTTCCGAACATGATTTTCGGCGCGGACGACATTGTGGTCGCGCTGGGGCAGGACGGGCTTGTCGCCAACGTCATGAAGTACCTTTCCGGCCAGCCGCTCATCGGCGTGAACCCGGATTCGGCGCGGTTCGACGGCGTTCTCCTTCCGTTCGAGGCCGGGGATTTGGAAAGGCTCCTTCCAAAAGTGATAAAAGGCTCGTTCAGCGTGAAAAGCGTGGCGATGGGAAAGGCTGAGTCGAAGGACGGTCAGATTCTCTACGCGGTGAACGATTTCTTCGTGGGGGTCGGGAACCACAGTTCCGCGCGCTACCTCATAAGGCACGGAAAAATTGAGGAGAATCAGTCGTCGTCGGGAATCATAATCTCCACGGGATTCGGAATGACGGGCTGGCACAAATCGGTCATGGCGGAATTCAGGGGACTTGCGCGCGCGTTCAATCTTTCGCCAATCCGGGAGCCGTCGTACGAATGGGACAGGAGGGAGCTCACGTTCCAAGTCCGCGAGCCGTACCCGAGCCGCTTCACCCAGGCGGAACTTGTCTACGGCAAAGTGTCGGACGGGGAGAGCCTTGTCCTCACCTCCAGCATGAGCGAGAACGGTGTCGTCTTCTCCGACGGCATTTTCGAGGATGCGATAGAATTCAACGCCGGCATGGAAATCCGCATTTCCGTGGCCGAGCAGACCGGAAAACTCGTCACGTGGTGATGGGCGTTCGATGTCGTATCTAAAAGGGCGAATGTCGAGTTTATGCATACCGTAGTTGCCGAAACGCGCTCCCAGCGGGAACCCACAGCCGAATGCGGCAGTACCGCTTCGCGGTGGCTGAGTGCATTCGGCTATGGAACCCCGCTTCCGCTCGTTTCGGCCATTCCACTGTAAAAACTCGACTTTTGACCTAAAAGAAAAAATTTTTCGGAATCTTTTTCTGCTATCATCAAATGATAGTCGCCAGTGCTATGATTGCGTTTATGGAACAGAACAGAAAGAAAACACAGACACGGCAGCTCAACAAAAAGATGCTTGAGCTGCTCATCATAATCCACAACGCGATAAAGTCCAGATTGTACCCGGACGTCACACGGCTGCAGAGGCTCTAGGGCGGGTTTGACAAGCGGTGAATCATGGATATAGACTTAAACCTAAAACGAAACTTGAGGGATTTAACCGTGTTTAGAAAAGTTTTTTTGGCGTTGATTCTCCTTTCGTTCGTGTCCAGGACGAACCTCGCCTATGCTTCCGTGGCGTTTGCCGCAGAGAATTTGTCCGCCATGTACATTGACGACGACAAGGACGACAAGGACGACGATGAGGACAACGCGGCTGTTGCGCTTTTCTTTCTCGCTTTGGTTGTCGCGGCCGGCATAGGAGTCTCATATTACTGGATGAATTCCGTCCAGTTCCTGGACTACCCGTATCAGGAAGCAGACGAGGACTATCCGGGGGACGAGAAGCTTCCAAGCGAGGGAAACTATGTAATGCGCGGGAATTTCGAGGACCTGTTCACCCACAGCGACCCGGGCTATTGCAGCAACCGCTTCTCGATCGACTCCTCTCTCGTGTGGCTGAACGAGATTGGGCTTGGTGCCGAGACCCGCTTTGAGGGGCTTTTCTTCCCGTATTTTGGGCCGTACTTCGAGAACATGGCCCTCTGCAACTTTCAGGAAGGCGATTTCCGCTTCAACGAGAAGGGCTTCCGCGACAATCTGAAGCTTGGGGGCCAGCTTTCGCTCTTTCAGTCGAACTTTATTTCCGCGACTTTCCTTCTTGCGTACACCAACTGGTTCGGGGATTCGTTCGACGACTACAACAACGGAGTCTACGCAGGCGCGCTCCTCCGTTCCTATCCCGTAAAGCCGCTGGTTCTTGAGTGGAAATTCGGCTGGCAGTTCTATTCGGGCGACTTCAACGTCTTCGAGTCGAACCTGCAGGTCGGCGCGATGGCTGGAAAGACGGAGCTGTTCGCCGCGTGGAAAGTCCTCTCTTTCGATTACGACGGCGACGATTTTTACTGGCACATGGGAAATTTCCACGGTCTCACGCTCGGATTCAGGCGGTATTTCAATATTGGAACGAATCTGTAGAGTTTTCCTACTCGTATAGTGCGAACGCTGCCCAGTAATACGGGGATGACCAGACGCCGCTCCTCTTGAATTCTTCTTTCGTTTCTTTGTAGGCTTCCTTGTAAGCTTTTCCAGAGTCTATTTTCTTGTAGAGCGAAATCATGAAGTGGCTCGTCGCCTCGTCGTCTACGCTCCAAAGCGTTACTCCTACCTGCTTCGCACCGGCCTGCAGAAACGCGCGGCTCAAGCCTTCGAATCCTTCTCCGGCTCTGGCTCCTGAGAGTCCTGTCTGGCATGCCGAGAGGTTCACGAAATCCGCGTTTATGCCCAAC
>FLNX01004301.1_pt1 | contig 126893 bp, 100 predicted proteins | sample 1140341 | NCBI WGS metagenome assembly FLNX01 (sample SAMEA3878208, study PRJEB12797) | bioreactor metagenome | biome: Moose rumen | place: Sweden | collected 2011-10
ATAAGAAATGTGGTTTTGCCAAAACCATTATTTCCGCTCACAATAATAATATTGCGATTGCTATCTGGCGTTAAATCTATCTTGTTTTTACCTCGATAGATCCGGAAATTATTCAGTTCAATTGATTTGATAATCATGATTCTTTTTCTTTAATAAACGCCAATAGGCGGGATTCAATTTCATTCTTTAACCCACGGCGACGTTGCATAAGTGACTTGGATTTTTGCAATAGCAGTAATTGCTCGATCAACTCTCCTTCTTCAGGATTCTCAGCGCAGATTTCGCGCATTAACTCTGCTTCTAGTTGATTTCTTGTATTACTTTCCATAATGAACGAATCGTTATAGATTGAATTATATATGTCTGATACTTGGTGTCCAAAATTGAAATCTCGGTACCAATTTACTTGAATAGCAATAAGCTCTTGATCTGAGACAAGCTTTATTGTGTTATCTCGTTTTTGCAACTCATGCTGTACTTCTAGTAATCTTTTTAGGATCTTTGCTCTATAGGAAAATGTGTAAGCTCCCATATCGTTCACTGCCTGTTTCCCATCTCGACGGAAAGGCATACGATTCGCAAGAATATTTCTTTCTGACTCTAACTCATTTCGAAAATCATATAGTGGTTGCATCCACTTATATCCGTTTTTTATGAGAGAACGCATAGATTTGTCATCTTTTACGACCGTACATACCCAACAACCGAAACGGCTTTTTCCGCACGAGCTATGACTATTATCAGTCACAACAGTAGGACATTCATAGTCATCAGCACTGGCATCCAAATAAATATTAAATAAAACCTTATTATCGAACCCCCATGGGCAAGGAATTGCGTTAATAATGTACCATACCTCCTCTAAAAACAGCTCTTTAATTGGAGCATAAATGTACGTATTACGCATTGTCGGATGAGGAGTAAGACGTTGACCATACTTTTCGTGCTTCTTGATTGATCGAGCCCGAGAAACACTTTCGGCTTTTCTAGTTCCAATTAAGATAATTGTCTCCCCACATTCATCAACTTGGTCGATAATAAAACGTGAGGTGGGCTTTATCTTCATTCTATCTGTACACCAACGGAATGCCATATTTGGAACAGGATAACCTTTGCCAATTGTATTTACCCAAAAAGAATCTTCTAATTTAGGAACAGTTTTCCTAACGAATATGGGTAAATCATCTTCACGTGCTTTCTTTTCAATATGATCTAAAACATCATCAACATAAGATGATATAATAGGATTCTCAACCATAGTGTCATTACAAACCACATATACATGTCGTCTTAATTGGAATGGGGCAGGGATAGTGTCTTTTATTTTGCTTAAGGCGAGCCATACCAAAGTAAGCAAAACTGTAGAATCCTTGCCACCACTGAATCCAATGATCCATGGTCGAAAGGTTGAGTCAGCATACATATACTGATCAACAATTTCATCAATTATATATTCAATTCGCTGGTTTCTCATTGTGATATAAACAAATACTTAGCAATCGTTAGTCCTTTAATTGTTCAAGCATTTGTCATTCAGCGGTTTATTGATGTTAATTCTGTTTTTAGCTAATTTAATCTAGCAAAGATACTTTTTTTTCTTGGAATTTAGCGAATGATATCACATTTTCTTTGCAGTTTGTTTTTAGTGAAGGAGTTTGTGTATCTCAAGTTTATTTGCGACCTTTGCATAGAATTATCCTGCAAAGGGTACCAATGCTGTAGTAATTATGCCGAACCGATGTCTATATACTGCTTCTTTCCATGAGTTTATTGGTACATCGCCACTAGCAATTCTTGGGGCGTTGCACAATAATTATCATGGTGACGCTCTCACGACCACAGATGATGCTTGGATGGGAGAGATTGAATTGCTGCAGCAGGTATTGGTTCCCTGGAAAGATGAGAAATCGCAGATTATCTTTGAGTATGATATTCCCAGGCAGGGGAAGCGCATTGACGTTGTCCTGCTGCTGCGTGGCATCATCTTCTGCCTTGAATTCAAGGTTGGCCAGAAGGACGCATTGCAGGCAGATGTTGAGCAGGTGATGGACTATGCCCTTGATCTGAAAAATTTCCATCGTTTCAGCCATGATAGAGTAATAGTTCCTATCCTTATTCCAACAAATTACAAAAAGGCCACAACGATTTTTCAGCCATCAGTCTATGATGATGAGATCTATAATACATTGATTACGGGTGGCGAAAAGCTTCAGGAGTTGCTTATTAAGGTGTTGGAACACGCTGGAGCTATTACCGAGGCCGAAGTGATTGAGAATTGGGTAATCAGTCCCTATACTCCTACACCAACCATCATCGAGGCAGCTCGCACCCTCTATGAGAACCATTCGGTGGAAGAAATCACCCGGCACGAGGCTGACAAGGTTTCGACGGACACGACAATCAACTATCTTCTGCAAATCATCCAGCAAAGCAAGGTGAATAAACAGAAGAGCATCTGTTTTGTGACAGGAGTTCCTGGCGCCGGCAAAACATTAGTTGGGCTTGACGTCGCCATCAAGCAGACTTATAAAGATGGAGAGCTTGACAAGGAAAATGGGGCCGTCTATCTGTCAGGCAATGGCCCTCTGGTTGCAGTGCTGACGGAAGCGCTTGCGAAAGACAACCAAATTAAGTGCAGGGAACGCGGAGAACGAAAGAATCTCTCCGACTCCCGTCGAGAGGTGAGCGAGTTTATACAGATCATCCACCGCTACCGCGACAACATGCTGGCCAAGATAAAGAATCCTGTTGAGAACGGGATCGTTGAGATTGATCCAGACAAAGCAGTTAAACAAGTGGCAACGGGCTATGGTGAAGTGGAGCATGTGGCCATCTTTGACGAAGCACAGCGCAGCTGGACTCACCAACGCATAGCCAACTATCTCAAAAGAGGCGGTACCTACGGCAACAAACTCAAGGTCCCTAATTTCCCAATGTCAGAAGCCGAGTTCCTCATCTGGTCTCTTGACCAGCGTGAAGACTGGGCCGTGATCATCTGCCTGGTAGGTGGTGGTCAAGAGATTAATACAGGTGAAGCCGGTATAGCAGAGTGGATCAAGGCGCTGAACAAATCCTTCAAGCATTGGGATATCTACATCTCCGATAAATTGACCGATCCCGAATACGCCGAAGGGCAAGTCAATGAGATGTTGAAGGAGAACCCAAGAGTCACTTTTGTTGATTCACTGCATCTGGCTGTCAGCCTTCGTTCATTTAGGGCCGAAACGCTATCATCATTTGTTCATTCGTTGCTGTCATTCTCACAGGATGCTGCATCGCTCTATCAAGATGTGTCCAGACGCAATTATCCTATCGTTCTCACCCGTGATATGGACAAGGCCAGGGCATGGTTGAGAAAGATGGCCCGAGGCACACAGCAGACAGGCATCCTGGTAACTAAGGTTGCCGCGCGTTTCAAGCCATTAGCGGTAAACATTCTTGCTCAAGGAGACGAGAACGCAGTTCATTGGTTCCTTGAGGACAAGACTGACATCCGCTCATCGAACTATCTTGAAGATGCCGCAACCGAGATCCAAGTGCAAGGCCTTGAGTTGGACTATGCATGCGTTTTGTGGGATGCCGACATGCGATGCAATGACAAGCAATGGTCGTATTTCAAATTCAACGGCAAGAACAAATGGAATCCAGAGAACAATGTAGAGAACCAGAAGTATATGCTTAACGCCTACCGAGTTCTCTTGACTCGTGCCCGTCAGGGCATTGTCATCTGCGTTCCCACAGGCAACAATCGCATGACTGCCGATGGCTTTCCCGAGGATTCCACACGCCTTCCCGAATACTATGATGGCACATACGAGTACCTGAAATCCCTTGGCCTAAAAGAATTGGACTAGCAATGCTATGACTATTCCTCATTCTTGCCTCGTCTATGTCTAAATACGGGGGAAATCAGTACTGTGCCCTCCAAATGCGTTTAATCTCTCTGCCCAAATAGAACTTGCGTGTGTTGGCTCTTCTAATGCCAAATCGGACCTTTCCTTCCTTCACCCAACGTGAAAGTGTATTACGGTGAATGCCAAGTAACTTGCATGTTTCCTCTGCTGAATAACGTCCGAAATCAGATACTTTAGGCTCTTCGTTTACCATTTTGTTATATCTCCTTTCTTGGTTGTATTAATTAGTTGCTATAATCTTGTGCCCACAATCCGCTCGATGTCGCTTTTGCGATAACGGCGTTTACCTCCTATCTCTACTTTCTTGAGCACGCCAGCTTTATCCCAGCGATAAAGTGTCATTTTCGACACATGTAGTAGTTTTGAGGCTTCGTCAAGAGTCATTAATACATCAGCTTTTGCGGCAGCTTCTGCCTCAAACATAGCGATAGACTTGGCTCCGAGAAGGATTTCCTCAGCAAATGCTTTCAATTCTTTGCCAGAAACCTGAAGAATTACGTCTGGATATTCTTCAATTAATGAGTGTAAACTAAAGTACTTCATAATAATTAAAATAAAAACGTGAACCGTTGCACCTAAAGTCGAGGCACTTAGGATAGCCTTATCGACGATGCAAAAGCGGTTCACGCCTATGAAGCGAGAACCACTATGCAGCCCTGTCGATAATTCAAAAAGTTCCTAAGTTTTCGACTTTAAACAGGAGCATAATGTTTCTGTATAACCCACAATGTTTTGTCACTCGCAGTGGAATGACGTGGCAAATATACACAATATCTGAGAAATACTGTGCGCCAGCCTAAAGAATTATGATGATATTAGGGTCAGTCCAAAGCGGAGACCATGTCGCGTTTCAGCTCTTGATCGACCTCACGATAGCGTGCGAAGGCAGCGCTATTAGGAGCATGACCAGTCAGCTCGCTCACAAGAGCCTGGTCTTTGAACGTCTTATAGATGATGTGAGTGAACGTCCTTCTCGCCATGTGGCTGCTCGCAATCTCGTTGATAGGACGTATCTCTTGCTCGCCGGTGAGGGAGTTGCGAATAACCACGTTTCGGGTTATTCCGGCGATGGTCATGATCTCTTTGATGGCCTCGTTGTATTTCTGGTCGCTGATGAAGGGCAGCAGTGCTTTGCGGTCTTCATCAGCATAACGTTCCAGTATGGCCGTTGCCATTTTGTTGAGAGGAATTTTAAGTGTGAGAGGGTGCCCAGTGCTCGTCTTGCGGGCAATGTAATGAACCTCACCATTGATGACGTTGGCCCGTGTCATCGTCTTCAGATCGCTCACACGGCAGCCGATGCAGCAATGGAACAGGAAGATGTCGCGTTGCACTGCCAATGCAGGCCGACGGCTGAGATCTGTGTCGCGGAGTTGGTAAAGCTCATCATGGGTGAGCATGTAGGGAGTGCCATAGACCTCTTTGGATATTTTGAATTTGCGGAACGGACTCTTGTCCATGAGTTCCTGATCAATTGCCCACATAACAAACGCTCTCAGTTTCTTGAAATAGCCGTTGACCGTATTTTGGCCGCGTTCCCCGGCATTCGGCTCTCGGGGACGGCCTTGAGAATCTTGGGGAACTTCTTGAGCAGTTTGAATTCATGCTTCATGTAGTGGTCCAGCTCATTCAGTAGATTAACATCAATGTTTGAGAACGTGATTTGAAACTCGGGGTCCACCACTTGCTTATACATTTCAAACCTTTGAAATATCCGATAGAACACCATGTACTGCCGGTACGTGCCAGGCGTCTGTGGCTTGTTCTCTAAAAACATGTCGAAGTAGTCGAAAATAGATAATGCCTTTGGCTCTTCGGGTTGTGAGGTGGGGAATTCCTTTGAAAAGAATGATTTTATTACGTGATCGAGCCACCCTTTGCTGATGTTGTTTTGGCCACAAGTTACTACTTGCTCGTCAATGAATTTGATGAGCTCATCAAGTTGTTTTTTTACTTCCTCGGTGTGAATGGCCTCTGGGAATTTTGATCTCGGTACTGTGATGACTAGCCGGGTTGATGGCCTCCCCTTGCTGCTAATGTATGACTCTTCTCTTACATGTTTCGTGTAGATATGTAGTCCACTTTTTCCCCTTTGACTGATGCCGTTAAGTCTCATCCTAATGAGCAGTTCTGCGCGCCCAGCCTTGTCTGTTTTCTTTGATAGAGAGATTTCGTAAGCCATAGTCTTGTTGTGTTATGTTTCTTCGATGCAAAGGTACACATAATTGAGATAACAACCAATAAAATTGGACATAAAATTGGACATATATTTTGATATTTGTGGTTTTTTGAAGAAATTTGGTGTGGATTTATTGAAACAGTATTTTGTAACAATATGTTGATAATCAAATAACTAAATATATCATCGAATATAAGCCAATTTCTGTCCTATAAAAGCGTAAGACTATATCTATTAACCCCACGGGTTCACAAAATATTGATTGATGGAGTTATCTAAAAATGCTGATAATCAAGAATAAAAGCAAATTTACTAATCGGTTTAATTAATCTGGCATTGTGCAGTGATGAGGCTGACGTGCGTGAAGCCGTCAACAATAGTCTTACAGCACTGCCCTCTTTAGCGGACGCTGCTGTGGCAGCACGGTCCATTGCCATCGGGGCTTGTGTATGAGGGGACAGCAATCGCCCTTCGGCTTATTTTCGGTAGCGTGCGGTGCGGTGGTCGGTGATGATGCCGCCCCAGTTCAGGCCGTAGGCAAAATCATACACGTGACCGTCCGTGTCATGATAAGGAATCATGTCATGAGGCTCGTCCTCGTTTTGTGCCTCAACGGTCTGCATATTGACGGGCATCTGGAACGGCAGGAGGCCTTGAGGCTCAAATCGTCCCGCAATGATGTCGAGCTTTGCTTTGTTCTGCACACCGAAGCACAACAGGATGGCATCGGCTGCTTCTTCAAACTCTGCAACCACAGCCGGGCGAGTAAGGTTTAATGTCACCACCACAGGCTTGTCGCCCATCAATCGGCGTGTCTCCAACACTAGGTCGAGGTCGCCCTCGTTGATGGTCTCGATGGTCTTGCCACGGTAGCTGCGATCAATGAAGGGCTCCATCGGGTCTCCGCCAGCCATGCTCGGTTGACGGGCTGTTGTGGCTGTATAGGGCCGGTATTGCAGGCTGATTGGCATATAACCGTTGCCGCCTGCTTCCACATTGTGACGACTGTATCCGAAACCGCCCAGGGGCTCATCAATGTCCACGATGGCGAAATCGGCGAGTGCCGGGTCATCGACAACAATAAAATACTGCTCGACCAATTGGCGGTGAATGGGATAGTCGGTCTTCTCCTCGTAGTTCTCGCCCCAGAACCCCTTTCTGGCGGGATAATGGCGCATGGGCAGATAGACCCGCAGCCGTTCCTGCAACGGTAGGCAGTTACCGTGATTCTTGGCCATGACGATGGAACGCAACTGGGCTTCATAGCCCGCTTGCATATACTCTGGGTTGCCAACGATGCGTGAGGCCTCTTCGGGATCCACATAGGGGTTCTCGAAGAGCCCTAACCTGAAGCTGTTGAGCAATAGCCGCCGTGCACTCAGTTCAAAACGCTCTCGTGCACTCTGCTCGCCGAAATCGCGTTCCCACATCCGGTAGGCCTCGACGATGGGCTGCTTGTCCTGATTGCCGCCGAATTGGTCAACGCCGGCCAGCAGGACACGGTAATGGCGTTCGGCCACGGTGAGGTTCTCCACGCCCCAAGGTTTGCCCCAATGCTTGTCAACGGCCTCGTAATCACCAGTAACCACCCAGTCGGTGCAAGCCACGCCATCGAAGCCGTATCGCTCACGCAGCAGTTCGGTGATGATGTATCGGCTGAAGTTCATGGCAACATTGTCCCCGTTGGGGTCAATGCCCCAAGGGACTGTGTAAAACGGCATCACGGCGCTGGCACTGGCGGTGGGGCCATCAAGCTGGAAGGCGCCACGTGTGAACGGCAGCAGCCTCGTCTCGAACTGGTGCCCAGGATAGACCGCGAATTTGCCGAAGCTATAATGTGAGTCTCGGCCTCCTTCCTCGGAACCGCCGCCAGGCCAATGCTTGACCATGGCATTGACGCTGTGATATCCCCAGCCACCATTGATTTCGGCGTCGCCTTGACTGGTCTGAAAACCGTCGCAATAGGCTCGAGCGTAATCAGTGACCAGCAGCGGGTCTTCGCTGAAGCACCCCAGCACACGCCTCCATCGCGGTTCGGTCGCAAGATCGACCTGTGGCGACAGGGCTGTAGTGATGCCCAGAGCGCGGTATTCCCTTGATGCGATCTCGCCGAAACGCTTTACCAATCCAGGGTCCATGATGGCGCCCATGCCGATGGGGCGCGGCCACAACGAGATTTGTCCACCTGCTCCCGCAAGAAACTCATCGCTTGTAGCCGTCTCGTTGCGTGGGTCGCTACTGTTGTTAGCGGGAACGCCTAAGCCCAAGCCCTCGACAAATGCCTGAACCCGATTGCTCCACCGTGCGGCAACGGCGGGGCTCTCGACCTTGGTGACCAGGACAGCGCGTACATTGTCATTCTCCAAGAATGAGATCTGCTCGTCGGTCAAGTCCCAAGGGTTAGCACCGCTTGTCTCATAGGACTTGCCGCCATAGACTGGACGGCTCGTGTTTGGCACAGGTTGATGGCTGCTATAGAGCATAAGCCCGGCAATCTGTTCAACGCTCAGGCGGCTGGCAAGGTCTCGGGCGCGCTCTTCGGCTGGCAGGCGCCAGTCTTCATAAGGTTCCAGCCTGCCATTACGGCTCAAGTCCTTGAACGGCAGGCCATCAACCATGATGATGCCCACGCCACTATCGGGCGAATACCCCAGCACAGGCGCATCAGGATGAATGACCAAGTTGTATCCATCCTTCTCTATTATCTGATATTTCTCATCACCGCCATTCATGCTGCCAACTTGATTGAAAACAATTGTCAGGCAAGCCATTGTTGCCAGTACTCTTGTTGATGCCATGATTTTTATTTGAGCCGTTATACATTTCTAAAAGAATCTTTACACGGCAAATTTAAACTATTCTTTTTGAAATTTGAATCTATCCGATTTTATGGCTTCGCCTCGGCATAGCTCAAGCAAGCTTGGCTCCGCCCTCGTCCCGCACAAAAATTGGAATTTATTGTTCGATAAAGTCTTTTACTGTCAGCCAAAAATCTGTATCAATTATCGTGATTTTCTCACCACTTCGAGTAAATGCATCAATGTAGTTATGATTGTCGAGTTTCAGAGATTCTATTGTACAGCCTGTGTCGTACAACCTCGTTTCAATGGTAGAGGCATGATTCCTTATCTCATAGATATGAGCTTCAATGTAAGCATCCGACATTGCAAGGCAAATAAACCTTATTGACTGCAAATATTGCTCACTGAATTCGTTACGCCAATCAGAAGGGATGTAACAGCCCTCCACTATAAGGTTCTGCCGATTCTCTATCGCTGTCTTCACCATTTCACGGACAATAGGCCAAAGTTCTTCGGTGAGGGCATCATCATCTTCTGGTGTGAGAGTTATTGCCGCTTCGAATAAGGCCCATTTTCAAATGGTCTATAGACAGATAAGGATACTTGTATTTTTCAAGCATCCGCTGGGCCAGTAGCGTTTTACCCGTATGTGATGCACCTGTTATCAGTATAACCATAAATTCCGATTTGTCGTTCTTTTCTTGTTGCAAATTTACATAGAATTCCGAGAATTGTATGTAAATTTGCAACAATTTAAAAACGTATAATCACTGGATTTTTCTATTAGTTCATTTGGCGCCCAATCATGAGCGGTGTGCCGGGGAAAAGTCCTTTTTCAACAACCCGTGTCTAAGACTATTGATGCTTATGAGAATGAATGCTAACGAGTTGGTGGCGATAATCGCTTTTGTCGCCATGTGGATGACAACTGCCAGTGCGCAGATTCCACAGGAGCAGTTGCAAACAGGAAGTGACGAACAGCTGCTGAGGGAATGGATAAAGGTGCTATCCCATGATGAGTTTGGCGGAAGAAAGCCCATGACCCCCTATGAGGACAAGACGGTGGACTATCTTGCCAAGCAGTTGGAGGTGATCGGTTTGGAACCTGCCTTCAACGGCAGTTGGTTCCAGCCCTTTGAAATGATTGCAGTTACAGCCAAGCCCTCGGGTGGCAGGCTCACTGTGAGCGGTAAGAAGAAATCGGTGCTTCGCTATCCCGACGATATGATCATCTGGACGACTCGCGCCACCGATAGAATTGATCTCAAGAAGGTGGAGTATGTGTTTTGCGGTTTTGGCATTAATGCGCCTGAATACGGTTGGAATGACTACGAGGGCATCGATGTGAAAGGCAAGATCGTGGTGGTCATGGTCAACGACCCCGGCTTTTATGACGCTCAGCTCTTCAGAGGCCGCAATATGACCTACTACGGACGTTGGATCTATAAGTTTGAAGAGGCCCAGCGTCAGGGCGCTGCCGGTTGTCTGGTGCTCCACCATACCGAAGCCGCCAGTTACGGATGGCATGTCTGTGTGAACGGCCACCTGAGTGACAATCTCGCCATCTATGACCCGGAGACGCGCAATGCCAATGAACTGGCCCTCAAGGGATGGCTGCATGAGGACGGTTGCAAGAAACTGTTTTTTGCGGCCGGCATGGACATGGACAAGGCGCTGGCCGATGCGAAAAAGCCAGGTTTCAAGAGCTTTCCCCTGAATGTGAGAGGTGACGTGAAGATGAATGTGACTTATGGCATCCAACAGACGCGCAACGTTGGCGGCATCCTTCGAGGGAGCGGCCAGGATGGTGAGGCTGTAGTGTTCTGTGCCCACTGGGATCACTTGGGCATCGGGAAAGCCGATGAGCACGGCGACACGATCTATAACGGTGCTGCAGATAATGCATCGGGCATGGCGGGAGCATTGCTCGTCGCCAAGAAGTTCAAGGAGATGCCCCAGCCGCGCCGAGACTTGCTGTTCATCTTCCCCTCGTCAGAGGAGAGCGGACTTTTCGGCTCTGCCTATTACTGCGATTATCCTGCCGTACCGATGGACAAGACGGTGGCCTGCCTGAATTTTGAGAGCATCGGTCCTGCCGAGCTGACGCGTGATGTCGTGATTTTGGGCGGGGGTGAAAGCGACTTAGACCAATATTATGTTGCTGCCGCTGCTGCTCAGGGCAGGTATGTCTATTTCGACGATGACAACTCCGACGGCTGGTTTTACCGTTCCGACCATTATAATTTCGTAAAAAAGGGTGTGCCTGCAGTGGTATTGGAGAACGGCCGTTATCCAGTAGATGTGAGCAAGCCCAATAAATATCCCATGCCCGTGTGGTATCACAAGCCCTGTGACGAGTATCGTGAGGATTGGGACGTTAGCGGCACATTGTCCAACGTGAACCTGATCTTCAGCGTAGGTCTGTCTTTGTCAAACGGTTTGTGATAAGGTATTCTTTAGGGAACTTCTATTATACTGAGCCCACTTTAAAAAGTGGAAAGTATTGTACAATTATTTCATCAAATTGTTGAGGATTATTTCTCGTGGATCCACAGGGAGTTGACCTTGCGGCGGATGGCGATGATATTGCCGGCGGTGATGGCTCCCATGATGAGAATGCCCACGAGGGTGGCCACACCGATACCAGCACCGCTGACACCGAATGCGTGAATCATGCCCATGTAGGTCATTCGTCCGATGAGCATGAGCACGATAGCAAGCAGCAGGACGCAGGCGTTGAGGCCAATGACGAGTAAGATGTAATGCTTGGATACCTGGTTGGGCGAGTATCCCAGCAGGAGCAGGTCTTGGAGCTTGCGGGTGTTCTTCTGCAACAACAGGTAGATGCTCAGCATGAGCACAAAGAAGGACAACAGGCTGATGATTACCCCCACGGCTATGACGATGCCGCTGATGACCGTGAGGAAATAGTTGGCCTTGCTTGACGACATCTTGTCGCCGGCTACCTCGTAGTGATGTTCATCCATGTATTGCTCAATCTTGACATCGCCCGGACTGCTCACCTCGACAATGAGGCGTTGAGGCTGCAAGGCGATACCCGAGCCGTAACGTTGGTTGGCCCACTGCATGAATTCCTCGGGCACAATGACAGTGTTCAGCCGGTTGGAGAAGCCCACGAGGCGGCCAGGCATGGTCTCACGTTTGCCGTTGCCCGTCAAGGTGAACTCCAGTGGTATCATCTCGGCTTGTCCCTCGCTGATGCGGGGCATGCCCTGGGTGGCGGCAAAGCCGAAGTTGTAGAGTGACAGGTAATCACGTGAGATGATTACAGGCACGTCGGGGCGGGTGGGGGAGAATCCCCATTGCTCGGGGTCGATGTCGATGAACTCGTCGGGAATGGCCTCAAAGAAGAACTGGGTGTGCATCGCATGGCCACTGCCCACGCCCAGCTTGGCGTCGATGCCGAAGTCGCTGTTCAGGAAGCGGCCCACTTGGCGACACCAGGGCTGGGACTCCAAGTCAGTGATGTCGGTGTCGCTGAATTCGCCGTTATTGCCCATCATGGCACCAGCTCCAGTCACGGCACGCGTGATAATCAGGTAGTCCTTGCGGATAAAGCTCTCCTCGTCATTGAACACAGGCCTGACGTCACGGTAGAACTGCACCGCAAGCAGGACGATGGTCAAGCCGATGAGGTTGGCGATGGCGAAGCCGATGAGCTGGCTCTTGCTGATGTGCTGCCGCAGCAGTTTCCAGATGATATCTTTCATTGTTTGGTTGAGTGTTTAGCGTTTTTTAAAAGCGTACAATGGCGATCGGGAGACTAAAGATTGAAAATGTGGTCCACATCCATCTGCAGGTGGTTGCCGACCGAGGTGGCGATGATGCCTGCCCCTTGATGCTCAGCCTCCCGGGTAATGAGTTCGGCCACGATACGGTTGTTCTCGTCATCCAGGTGGCTCACTGGTTCGTCGAGCATGATGAAATCAAACGGTTGGCACAGGCTGCGTATGATGGCCACGCGCTGCTGCTGGCCGATTGACAACTTGCTGGCCAGGCTGTCTTCCTTGTCAGCGATGCCCATGATCGAGAACAGCTTGCTGATTTCTTCATGGGTCTTGAAGCCAGTCAACCTGTTCTTCAATTCCACATTCTCCATTGCCGTGAGTTCGCCGAACAGGCGCATGTCCTGGGGCAAGTAGGCGATGTGTCGCTGGCGCACCTCACACCATTGTGCAACGCTGAGCGTGCTGATGTCCACGCCGTCAAAGGCTATGAAGCCGCCATAGTCCTGGCGATAGCCATAGATGTAGCTGCACATCGACGACTTGCCAGTGCCGCTCTCGGCGCTAATCAGGTAGCGTTTCCCCTTCTCGAGGGTGACATCGTGCAGCCACACCTCGCTGTGAATGCCGTCATGGCCGGCGAACACGCGTGGCAATGTATTATTTAATGATATCTGTTTCATGACAAAAGTCGTTTTTTCCTCACTATAAAGCCTCTAATTCATTGCTTTCTCGCAGTCGTTATTGCCATGATAGGGCTCGACATGGATGTTGGTCATCACTTCGTCGAGGGCATCACTCAACTGCCGTTCAATCTCACGGGTGATCTCGTGGGATTGTGCGACACTCAGCTCGCCGTCTACCTTGACATGGCAATCCACCACGCGCAGGTTGCCGTTGCGGCGGGTGCGAAGGTTGTGGAAGGCCTTGACGCCAGGTGTGTTGGTGATGATGGCGCTGATGGTTTCTTTCTCCTCGTCGGGTAGGGAAACCTCGAGCAGCTCCTCGACGGCAGGTCGCCCCAGACGATAGGCTAGTATCAGGATGAGTAAACTCACGGCGATGGCTGCTATCGGGTCAAGGATGCGCCAGTGTTCACCCAGGAACATGGCACCGGCCACGCCAAGCAGGGTGGCCGCGGTTGAGAGGGCATCGGCACGGTGGTGCCAGGCGTAGGCCTTGAGGGCCTGGCTGCCTGTCTTGATGCCTGTGAGCCGTGTATATTGATACAATCCCTCTTTGACAATGACAGCGATGATTCCAACAATCAGCGCAATGTTGTGCGGGCGCTCCAGCATCACGCCATTCACTGCGGCCCACACGTCTTTAATGCTCGCGAGCAGCATGCCCATCGCAACCACGACCAGCAGGATACTGATGAGAAAAGCCGCCAGGGTTTCGAACTTTCCTCGACCATAGCGGTAACGCTCGTCGACTCCCTTGCCCGACAGGCGCACCATGGCATAAACCAGCGCATCGGTCACGGTGTCGCTGATGCTGTGGATGCCGTCGGCGAGAATGGCACTGGAGTGCCCGATGATGCCCGTGCCGATCTTCATTATCGACAGGCACACGTCGCTTGTCATGCCCACTACCGTGCATCGTTTCTCCTCTCGATTGCGTGCGCTGTTGGTGCCCGTGCCGGTGACTTGTCGTTTGTTCATCTTTTTGTGCTGTTGAGTTGAGGGACAAAATTACTCATTTCCAAGAAATGCGGCTTCAATTTAGTGATATATTTTTTACTTGCTATAAAATTGCTGTGCAATCATTTTCCTTGAAAAATCAAATGGTTAGTGATTTTTTTATGGTAATTTTGAAGAAAAATTTGCACAATTAATATTGAATCATTAACTTTGCGGAGTTTAATCAACACTTAGAACATCTTTTAAACTATTTAATAATTTAATTTTTAGCTTATGAGGAAATTTTTATTTTTCATGGCTGCCGCTATTGCGGCAATGTCCTTGTCGGCTGCACCTGTTGACCAGGTAACAGCCTTTAACAAAGCTAAGAGCTACTTATCCAATAGTCTCTACGCTGGTAAAATGATGGCTCCTGCCGCTCTCAATCCCGTGCTGCTCAAGGCCGAGATGGGCGATGTGAAAGTCGGTGAGCCCGTTTATTACATTTACAACACCTCGACTAACTTTATTGTCGTGGCAGGTGATGACCGTGCGACTGATATTCTTATGGTGGGTGATCAGCCTCTTAAGGATATCAATAACCTGTCGCCCGGTATGAAAGACATGCTTGGCCAGTACAAGAACGAAATGATGTTCCTGCAGCAGCATCCGGGATTGCAGGTTGAAAAGTCAATCGACAATTCTGTACCCATGCTCAAGGCCACTACTTATGGTCCGCTGTTGACCTGTAATTGGGATCAGACGGCTCCTTATTGGAATCAGTGTACGTTTACCTATAGCGGTACCACCTACCAGTGCTATACGGGATGTCCTGCCACATCGGCTTCAATGGTGATGTATTTCTGGAAGTACCCGACGACTGCAACAGGTACAGTAGCAGCTTATACTTCGACACTGGATTTGAGCTCTTCTCGCAGTGTGAGCTTCACCTATTCGGCTTTGTCATCGACAACGTTTGACTGGAACAACATGATTGACAGCTACTCGGGCAACTATACCACTGCTCAAGGTACTGCTGTTGCAACGCTGATGCGCTATGTGGGCCAGGCCGAGAAGATGATGTACGGAACCTACAGTGCAGGTGGTAGTGGTATCAGCGCTGATAATGCCCAGGACATTGTTGATATGTACAAGTTCTTTGGCTATGATGAAACCACGACTCGCCTTGTCAAGTTGACCAATTCCTATTATAGCAGCACCAAGAACTATACCGATGCTGAGTGGGGTGGCATGATCCAGACCGAGATCTTGGCTGGACGTCCTATCGTTTTCATGGCTATCAGCTCCAGTGCAGGAGGTCATGCCTTCAATGTTGACGGTTACAGGACCGATGGCTATTACCACGTCAACTTTGGTTGGAGTGGAGACGGCAATGCTTGGTGTGCTCTGAACTCGTTCAAGAATGGAAGCTACAACTTCAACCAGTATCAGCAGATGGTTATCGGTATCCAGCCGCCCACAAGCGAGCCCCGATTGACCGTGGATCCCACCTCGTTGTCATTCACGAGCTGCTATGCAGGCGATACCTACACCAAGACCTTTACCGTGAAGGGTTACAACCTGACTGGCAATGTTAACTTGAGCGTGAGCGGCACTGGCTACACTGTTTCGCCCTCGACCCTCACTGCAACTCAGGCCAACAATGGCGCAACCGTGACCGTGACCTATGCTCCCACAGCTGCAGGTACCCACACTGGAACTGTAACAGTAGCCAGCAGCGGTGCTGAGAGCAAGACCGTGGCCCTCTCGGGAACCACCGCTGCCAAGCCCGTCCTTACTGCAACCCCGGCCTCGCTGACCTTCTCTGCTTCGGTTGGCTCAACAGCCAAGAAGACGTTCATCGTGCGTGGTACCGACCTTGCCGGTAATGTTTCCTTGAGCGTGAGTGGCACTGGCTTCAGCATCGACAAGACTTCGGTTACCATGACTGCCGCAACTTCTGGCTCTACCATCACGGTGACCTATGCTCCCACGGCTGCTGGAACTCACACTGGCACGATTACCATCTCGAGCACAGGTGCTGATGCAATCACTGTTCCCTTGAATGGTACAGCCGACGATAATACACCTATTATTAATGTGAATCCCACCTCGCTGGCCTTTAGCGCTCTCACCGAGCAGACGCAGACCAAGACCTTCACTGTTACCGGTGCTAACTTGACCGGCAACTTGACCCTCACGCTGAACAATGCCAACGGCATTTACAGCATCAACACTACCAGCATCACTGCAGCACAGGCTGCCAACGGCGTGACCGTTACCGTGACCTATGCTCCCACAGCAGCCGGTAACAGCAGTGCAAGTGTTACCATCAGTGGTGGTGGCGCAACCACCCAGACCGTTTCGCTCACAGGTACTGCCACCGAGCCCGTTCGCACCATCACCGCAACACCTGATGCTCTCACGTTCAACAATGTTGTTGGTGAGACCGCAACCCAGACCTTCACTGTTAACGGTGAGAACCTGAAGGGCAGCAACCTGACGCTGACCTTGAACGACGAGAATGGCGTTTACAGCATCGAGCCCAGCACCATCACGATTGCCGAGGCTACCGCAGGCAAGACTGTCACTGTAACCTATGCTCCTGAGGCATTTGGCAACCACAATGCAACCATCACCATCAGCGGTGGTAGCGCTAACCCCGTGACCGTTACTCTGGCCGGCCAGGCTAATCTGACCAAGTATGCTCCTGTAATGCTTCCCGCTAATGACATCTTTGTCGCTCTGACTCAGTTCCGTGCCGACTGGACCGATGCAACTCCCAAGGCCAATGTTGCCAGCTACACCCTCGAGGTGAATGCCAAGGTTGTTGAGCCTGTTTTGATTGGTACGCTCGACGCTTCAGTCTACACTGGTGGTTATGGTGATGTGACCCTGTCTGCTCCTTGGGGCGGAACCAATACCCGCAAGGGAACCGGTGTCGTTTACTTCAGGAACAATTATAACGGAGCAAACTCTCCCGGTAATATCACCTATACCGTACCTGAGGGCTACACCAATGCCACTTTCACAATGAGAATAACCACCGGCTCCACCAGCGACGGTGCAGGTAACCTTGCAGTGGGTACGCCTCAAACGGCATCAGTCAACCACACCTTTACTGCTGGCTCAACCTATTATTGGTTGGTAACTGCAAGTTCGGGTGAGAAGATCACCATCACCACTCCCGATGCTAATTACTCGCCTGATATGGCTCTGATCCAGGTTTATTCTGGTGATGCTACTGCCAGCATGCTCATGGATCCCGTTGATCCCGGAACACCCGATAATTATCGTTTGGTTACCAACATTGATCCCGAGACGATGTTCTACACCGTCAAGGATTTGACTGCCGGTGGCACATTCCTGTACCGAGTTAAGGCTCTGTATATCGATGGCACTGAGAGTGAGTGGAGCAATATCGAGGAGGTAACGCTGCACGAGAACGAACATCCTTATCAGATTGGTGACGTTAACCATGACGGTTATGTCAATGTTACCGATGTGACCATGCTCATCGCTTATGTCTTGGGCAATGACAATGGCTCTTGTCCAGCCTGTGCTGATATCAATGGCGATGGCCTGTACAATGTGACTGACGTTACTGCTTTGATCCAGATTGCTCTGGGCGGAACATCGGAATAATAATGCCAAGTCTATTGATGAGCTGTATAATGTCGTTAGGCTAATCAGCAGACACGGACTGAAATATTTAGTCCCTGAATAAAGGCGGGGCGTCCCTTACGGAAGTGGGCGCCCCGCTTTGTTGCTTGTGGTGCAATGCCCCTTCATCGGTCTGAGAAGTTGGTATGCCCAAAACAAAAATCCCCGCCACCTGAACGACCAGGGGCGGGGAGCAAGCTGTTTAGAAGTTTGTTGAATATATACTTAAGGTCTCTCGACGATAAGCCAGTTTTTATTTGCCAAACTGCTCAAAGAACAGTGTGTAGGACGTCTTGTCGACCAGCTCCTCGGGACCAAAGAACTGGATGGGGCCAGGATAGATGTAGCACGTCTCCAGGGCCCACTGGTCGCGGTTCTCGACAAAGTGCTTGAACGGTGCACCATCGAGGTCGACCAGAGCCTTGCGAATCACGGGCTTGTCCTTGCCCGAGCGGCGCTCCATGTTCATCATCATGGTGATGGGAACTCCGCAGGCCACCCAATCCTGTGCCTTGCGACCCAGGTGGGTGATGGCCGACATGTAGCCCGTTGCGCCCACAAAGATCAGGTGCGAAGCATTGTAGCCCAGCGAGTAGCAATAGTCGGCATCAAAGTTCGACGGGAATGAGGCACGGCCCTCGTAGCCAAAGAAGTGGTGCTGCGTCTTGAACTTGATGCGCTCAATCTCTCCAGCCTCATAGCGCATGTCAAGCACATGGCCCACCATGCGGCTGAGCAGTCGCTCGCTCTCGATCTGCGACACCATCACGTTGCCGTGCTCGTCGCGGTCCAGAGCAAGCTGGCTGGCAACGTCGTCGGGCAGCGAGTCGTACACGGTGCGGTTCTCCTCGCTCAGGAGCTCACGCACGCGGTCGTTCTGTTCTGTGTCGCGCAGCTGCGAGATTTCGGGATGATTGGTGAGCATCTCGTTGAGTTCGGCAATGAGTTTCTTCATCGTGGGAACAAACTCGACGATGCCCTCGGGAACGAGGACGGTGCCATAGTCCATGCCCATGTCATGGCGCTTGACGACGATGTCGGCAATCTCCTCGGCGATATCATGAAGGGTGATGTTGCGGGCCTCGACCTCCTCGCTGATGATGCAATAGTTGGGACGGGTCTGCAGGGCACACTCCAGGGCGATATGTGATGCCGAACGGCCCATCAACTTCATGAAGTGCCAGTATTTCTTGGCCGAGTTGCAGTCGCGGGCCACGTTGCCGATGAGCTCGCTGTACACCTTGGTGGCAGTGTCGAAACCGAATGAGATCTCGATGTGCTCGTTCTTGAGGTCGCCGTCGATGGTCTTGGGAACGCCAATCACCTGCACACCGGCATCGTGGGCCTTGTAATACTCGGCAAGGATGGCGGCATTGGTGTTGCTGTCGTCACCACCGATGATGACAACGGCCGAGATCTTGAGCTCGCGCAGTATCTGCAGGCCAGCCTCAAACTGCTCGGGCTTGTCCAGCTTGGTGCGGCCCGACCCGATCATGTCAAAACCTCCAGTGTTGCGGTATTGCTCGATGATGTCCTCGGTGAGCTCAATGTAGCGGTGTTTGACCAGGCCGTTGGGACCGCCCAGGAAACCATACAGGCGGCAATACTTGTTCAGCGCCTTGATGCCGTCATACAGGCCGCAGATCACATTGTGCCCGCCGGGGGCCTGACCGCCGCTCAAGATCACTCCCACGTTGAAGGGCTTCTCGGGGGGCATGGCCGAGTCGTCGCGTTCAAAGGTCAACTGCGGCATGCCATAGGTGCAGGGAAATAATTCCTTGATGGCTTCCTGGTCGGCTACCGACTGGGTGGGTTCACCCTCGACGGCGCGCACCGGGCACCTCAAGGTAACGGGCAACTTGGGCCTGTAGGTGAGCCTCATTTGCTCGAGATAACTCTTATTGTCTGTCATTGTCTTGGTTTGTTATACTGTTAAACAATCTCTTTTACGCTATTTTACGGCCACAAAAGTAGTGTAAATTTGTCACGCAGTCATCAAATTCAGATAACAATTTTTCGATTTATTGAGCCCTATTTAGAATTTTTGACACTTTTGGGGGTAAAAGTGACGATTTGGAGGATACCTACCATGCTTGGGACGGCATCAGCCGCGATGACCTCACGGGCAACCGCACCTATAACCCCAACGGCGAGATCAAGCACGATGGCAAGGTGACGGGCTTCTACAAGGACCAGAAGGACATCTACCGCCAGACCCATTATCAGCTGATCGGCAACCACACCTTTAATCCCAACTGGAAGCTCAATGTGGCGCTGCACTACACCGACGGCTATGGCTACTACCAGGAGTACAAGAACGCGCGCACGCTCAAGGAGTATGGCCTGGAGCCCGTGATGACCGCCGAGGGCACCGGCAAGAAGGCGAGCCTGGTGCGCAAGAAGTGTGTGGACAGCGGCTTTGGCGGCATGGTGTTCTCGCTGCAATACAGCGGAGAGCGCCTCAATGCCGTGCTGGGCGGAGGCATCAACCGCTACAGCAACGACCACTACGGCAACGTGATCTGGGTCGAGAACTACACCAGTGTGCTGTCTCCCGACCACGAGTACTACCGCAACAACGGCCGCAAGACCGACTATAACGTCTACATCAAGGGCAATTACGTGATCACGGGCGGGTTGAGCGCCTTTGCCGACCTGCAGTACCGCCACATCGGCTACCGCATCACGGGCGACAACGACAAGTGGGACTGGACGGCCGACCCCGAGCGCCTGCAGCGCCTGGACATCGACGAGCCGTTTGACTTCTTCAACCCCAAGGCGGGACTGAACTGGCAGATCGGCAGCCACCACCGTGCCTATGCCTCGATGGCCGTGGCCCAGAAGGAACCCACGCGCAACAACTACACCGACGGCCTGTTCATGGAGCATCCCACAAGCGAGAGACTCATAGACTGGGAGCTGGGTTATGAGTTCAGCAGCGGAAACTTTGCCGCCGGAGCCAATTTCTACTATATGGACTACAAGAACCAGCTCGTGCTCAACGGCAAGATCAATGAGATTGGTGAGTTGATGGCCGAGAACGTGCCCAACAGCTACCGCATGGGTGTCGAGTTGCAGGCAGGAATGCAATTCACCGACTGGCTGCGCTGGCAGGTAAACGCCACGCTGAGCCGCAACCGCATCAAGGACTATGTGGGCTACGTGAGCGACTATGACGCCGACACGTGGGACGACATGTGGACCCAGACCGCCATCGAGGCCGGTAACACCACCATCGCCTTCTCGCCGAGCCTGACCATGGGCAGCATGTTGGCCTTTGACTACAAGGGCTTCACCGCGAGCCTGCAGTCACAGTATGTGTCGCGCCAGTACCTGGACAACTTCGAGCGCAAGGAGGACTCCCTGGATCCCTACTTTGTCAACAACCTGGACGTGGCCTACACCTTCAAGCTGCCGCACATCCGCAGCATCACGGTGGGTGCCACCATCTACAACCTGTTTGACGAGCGCTACGAGACCAACGGTTACTCGATGACGAGCGCCCTGTATCCTGGCGGCAGCAAGGACGCCAAGTACACCCTGTACAGTGATCCCCGCTTCTATCCCATGGCCGGCATCAACGCCCTGGGCCACGTCACGTTGCGATTCTAATTTTATAAAACCAGATAATCTAGATAATCTAGATGGACTAGAAACTCTGGATTCATGGAGATGATAGAAGCATACTTCGCTGACTTCACTTGGGTTAAGGCCATCGACATGGCAGGACTGGTGCTTGGGCTCATTTACCTGTGGCTCGAGTTCAAGGCCAGCATCTGGCTGTGGCTGGTGAGCGTTATCATGCCCATCGTGCATGGCTACCTGTACTGGGCGCGTGGCCTGTATGCCGACTTTGGCATGGAGGTCTATTACGTCCTGGCTGCCATCTACGGCTATGCGATGTGGCGCTGGAGCCGCAAGAGCGGGGCGGGGGAGAAGGCTGCCGAGCGTCCCATCACCAGGTTCCCGTTGCGGCAGGTGCTGCCAGTGGCCCTCATCGGGCTGGCCTTGTGGGGCATCATCTACTGGATACTGGTCACCTGGACCGACAGCAGCGTGCCCGTGTGCGACAGTTTCACTACCGCCCTGAGCATGGTGGCGCTGTGGGCGCTGGCGCAGAAGTATGCCGAGCAATGGCTGCTGTGGCTCGTCGTCGATGCCGTGTGCACCGTGCTGTACATCTACAAGCAGATTCCGTTCACGGCCTGCCTGTATGCCTTCTACACGGTGATGGCCGTGCTGGGCTACCGCCAGTGGCTCAAGAAAATCCCCTCATAGCTCTTAACGCAAACGACGTAAAGTAAAAGGGAAACAACTTAAACAACTCAAACAACTATTATAGAAGTCCCCTATATGGACGGGTCGTGGTTTAAGTTGTTTTCCTTTTGTGTTGTGTTGTGGTTATGTGATGTGTCGAGGTTGGGGTGGCGTAGGGCCTGGATGTAGTCGTAGAGGTGCTTGTAGAAGGGGTGGCGCGTCATGGTCGTGGCGTCGCCCAGGATAAAGAGCTTCATGCGGGCACGGGTGATGGCCACATTCATGCGTCGCAGGTCGCGCAGGAACCCGATCTGGCCCGCGTCGTTGGCCCGCACCAGTGAGATGAGGATCACGTCGCGCTCCTGTCCCTGGAACCCGTCCACGGTGTTGACCGAAATCAGGTGGCGATAGGGCTTGAAGAAGGCACGCTTGTTGAGCAGGCGTCGCAGGTACTGTACCTGGGCACGGTAGGGCGAGATGATGCCCACGTCGATGCGGTCGTCCAGGACACGCTGCTTGCCGATGCGCTGGAAGTAGATCTGCAGCAGGCTCAGTGTCAGGTTGGCCTCGCCCTTGTTGATGCGGCCAAAGGTCTCTCCCACAAACTGTTCCCTGAAGTTGTTTTGCTCGTCCTCGCCCAGATTGATGGTCGCGGTGTCGAACCACAGGATGGGAGCGTCGCCCTCGTGTACGAGACGGTGGGCCACCTCGGGAGCCGACTTCATCAGTCCGTGGTAAAAGTAATCGCTGCTGAACTGCATGATCTCGTCGTTCATGCGGTACTGCACTTGCAGCAGCGACACGCACTCGGGCTTGTTGTCGACTATGCGCTCCATGAGCGTCACGCCCAGTCCGCCCTTGAGGGCCTCGAGGCTTTTGACGGTGGGCGGCAGCTGGCAATGGTCGCCCGCGAGGATCACGCGGCTGGCGCGTCGGATGGGAATCCAGCAGGCGGCCTCGAGCGCCTGTGCGGCCTCGTCGATAAACAGGGTGCCGAACTTCATGCCGTCGAGCAGCTTGCTGCCTGCTCCCACGAGTGTGGAGGCGATGACGCGCACCTGCCCGAAGATGTCGGCGTTGATGCGCACCTCGAGTTCCACGGCCAGTTCCTTGAGCCGGTCGAGCCGCTGGTGGAAGTGCTCGCTTTTTTCGCGACGACGTCGCCGCAGCTCACGCATGTCACGCCTCACCTGCCACAGCTTGGGGTAGTCGGGATGGTCGGCGAAGCGGTGCTCATAGGTGAAGCTCAGCATCTTGTCGTTGACACGGGTGGGGTTGCCCAAGCGCAGCACCGGTATGCCGCTGTCCACCAGTTTCTCGCTGATCCAGTCGACGGCGGTGTTGCTCTGGGCGCACACCATTACCTGTGTCTCGCGCATCAGCGTCTCGCCGATGGCCTCGACCAGGGTCGTTGTCTTACCCGTCCCGGGTGGGCCGTGCAGCACGCGCACGTCCTTGGCCCGCAACACATCGTTGACGGCCCTCTCCTGGCTGGCGTTGAGCCACGGGAACCGCATTGCGTCAAAGGAGAAGGTATCGGCCCGCTGGCGGCTGTAGAACAGGTCGCGCAGATAGGCCAGGCGGTTGCCCCTGGCAGCGATGACACGGTCCAGCGCATCGAACATCATGCGGTAGCTCGTCTCGTCAAAGAACAGCTGCACGCCCAGCGGCAGGTCGGCGTTCTGCAATTCCATGGCATGCCCCTCGGGGATAGCCACCACCATGCGGTCGCCGTCAACATAGGAGATGCTCCCCGTGAAACTGAAGAAGCGGATGTTGCCCGCCCGCTTGAGGTCGCCGTCGGGCACCTCGGCCCTGAAGAACACCACCGGCTTGCCGTACTCGAAGTTGTGGTCGATTTCCACGTCGGCCTTGCGGGAGACCTCGATGCAGAACTGGTTCAGCGAGTTGTAGTGGGTGCGGCCCACATGCAGCGGGAACCACGCGTCGCCGCGGGTCACCTTGCGGGCCAGTCCCATGGCCTGGGAGTGCAGGCGATAGGCCTCCTTCTCCTCTTGGTATTCCAGGCTGAGGAGCTGTCGTTGCTGCTGCAACTGCGCTATGGGCGATGCATGGTTCATAGTCGTGACTTTTTTTCGGCCACAAAGTTACAACAAATAATCAGAAGAAGCCCGCTTTGCGCGATGGTTAGAAGCAGGAGAGTGCTGAAGCGAGGTGAGGGGAAGTGGCGACGGACCGTATAGGGGTAAAAAGAGGGCGCGGCAGCTTTTCGGCTCCGCGCCCACTCAATCATGCTATTTCATTATGAATCAGTTGGGTTCAGATCTTGAGTTTCACCACTTGGCCGTGGGCACGCACGATGTGGATGCCGCGATCGGCAGGATAGGTGTTGACACCGGGCTGGGCCTTGACGGTGCGGCACATGCCGTTGGCCAAGATGAGATCGACACAGGTCTCGACAGGGGTCTCGACGACGATGTTGCCATCCCGGGCGTAGATGCGCACATCGCTCCTGATTTCCCTGATGCCGCTGCTCGGGGTATTGAGCTTGAAGGCAGCCGCCTTGTGGGTGGTCATGTCGGGCTCGGCCAGCACGATGTTGTCAAACTTCACGTCGCCGCCGTTGCTGCAGCCATCATTGTCGAGCGTGAGTGTGAGCAGAGCACCCTCGTTGCCCGTCAGCTGGGCATTGACGGGCGATGACGCCAGCAGCTTGACGTGCCCTTCGGCCTGCCCGTTGACCGCCAGGTAGTGGTCGGCGGCGCGCGATGTGAGTGCTGCTTGCCTCAAGGTCATGCCCTGGGGCAGGGTGATGTCCATCTGCCAGGCGGTGAGGGCCATGTCATTGCTCAGCGCGATGGTCATGGTGCAGGTGTTGTCGTCGTTGTCACAGTGACCCGACATCTGCACCTCGCCCTCGGGGCCACGATCGACATTGGGCTCATAGTCGTCCATGATGATGTTGGTGATACCCACCAGGTCGCCCACGTCGATAGTCTGGTTCTCGTCGACATCAGCTCCCTTGAACAAGAACGGGTCGGGATTGAGCTCCATGATGTAGTTGGCCGTGGTCACGTAGTCTCCCACGTCGATCATGCCGTCACCGTTGGCATCGCCTTTCAGGGTATTCTTGACAACAAAGTTTGTGGCGGCATCGGGTGCATGATAGGTCAATGCGTTGACATCGGCCATGACGACATTGTTGATCTCGACGGGGTAAATGCCCTCTTGAGCATCAGGGGCGACATTCAGGTGAAGCACCATCAGTTCGCCATCGTTGCCGTTCAAGGGCTCGGCCAGCAGCGAGGTGATGAGCACCCTCACGTTGCCCGATTGCAGCTGCCTGATGTTCAGGACATGGCTGGGAGCCAGACGTTGGCTGTTGACGTCGACCAGATAGCGGCCGTCCTGCTGTGCCAACTCCACCCCCTGTGGCAGGACGATGTCGCACTGAACGGCACTGATGCCGGCCACATTGCGCAACGTCACGGGCAGGGCGTAACTCATGCCCGACTCGGCCATGACCACCTGGGGAAGCGTGAGCACGTTGTCGCCCTGCACGCTTGTCGAGCGCACACGCACTACACACTGTGCCGAGAGTCCGGTGCCATCGACGGTGGTGGCTGTGATGATGGTCTCGCCGGCTCCTGTGCCCGTCACGACGCCATCGGCATTGACTGTTGCCACGTTATTGTCGCTCGAGGTCCAGTTCACGGCGCAGTTAGCCTCGGCAGGGGCAACGGTTGCCACCAGGCGGGCCTGTTCGCCGTCACCCAGGGTCAGCAGCGTCTGGTCCAGCGAGATTGACGTGGCCTTGGTCAAGCTCACGTAATTGGAGAACATCCCCCAGTACTGGTCGGCCTGGTAGGCTGCCATTGAGTTGCCCGGCACATGCACCGTGACGTTGGCAAAATTGGAATCGTCAAAACTGTACCACTCATACATGGCGGGGGGCGTTGGCGCCAGGCAGGTGACATTCTTCAAGGCAGAGTCGTAGTAGAAAGTCTTGATAGCCAGATAGTTCACTGATGAACCGATGACTACATCGCTCAACTGATAGCAATACTGGAAGCAATACTCGTCAATCACGGGCACAGAATTGCCGATCACGACCGATTTCAAGCCTGTGCACGAGTGGAAAACGCATCGGCCCAGGCTGACGACCGAGTTGGGGATAACCACGCTCTGCAGCCGCTCACAACTCCTGATTGCATGGTGACCGATGCTGACAATCGAGTTAGGAATCTCGATGCTGGTCAAGCCGTGGCAGTTGGCAAACGCACTGTTGCCAATCCCGGTCACCTTGTACTCCACACCGTCGTGTGTCACGGTCTCGGGAATCACCACGTCGCCGTTGTAGCTGGGGTAGTTTTCCCTCTCGTAGGTCACCGTGGCCTCGTTGCCGTTCACGTTGTAGAAGAAGCCGCCTTCCTTGAAGTCGTAGGCCGCCATCGTGGCCGGCACCATTGCTGCGAGCGCGAGGATCGCCATCGCAGCTTGTCTGAAAAAGAATTTTGTTCTCATAGCGATTTTGTGTTTTTTAATCAAAGTTGTAAATTCACACTCCTCAACCTAAGGGCTCAAAACCTGTAAGAGGCACCCACGCCAAACACCACCTGGCTGGCGTGGCTGATCATCTGATACTTGACCTCGGCGTTTAGCCCCCAATGATCGCTGAGCGGGAAGTCGATACCGCCACCCACATTGCCGCCGAACTTGGAGTCGGTCTGGCCATCAACGCCGAAGTCCAGGCCACCGTAGCTCACGTTCACGCCATCGGCATGCCAGATGCCCAATACCACTCCCGCAAGGGGGTAGAGCCTCACCTTCTCGCCCACGCTGAACAAGTAGTTGGCCTCGAGGTTCACGTCAAAGGCATTCACGCCCTGGTGCTTGAAGTAGTAGTTGCTCGACAAGTTGGCCCTAATGGCATCGGTGAAGCAATGCTTGAGATGCAGGCCTATTCCCGCAGTCTCGGCTTTGGTGCCATAGACAACCTGGCCGCCCGCAGCCCATTCTCCACCCTCGGCATTGGCCGTCATCACAGCCGCTACCATCACAAACAGTAATAAGAGTTTTTTCATCATTGACAAACAGTTTTTTATATGGTTAATAAGAGTTGATTATCACATGCGTTCGATTGACAGTCCACCAGTGTCGCTTCTCGACGTCAAAATTACCGCCCTGTCGATGGCCCTGCAATACCCAAATGGGGGTTTTCAAAAGCAGGTGTCTTTGAGGCATTTTTGTCGATTGCAAAGTTACAGCCTTTCCCGCCTTAAAACCAACAAATTCAGTAGGTTTTTGACTTCATTTTGATGCTTGTAAACGATTGATATACAATGATATAGAAAACAAAAAGTTCATTATTGGCAAAATGAACTTCATTCCCCTCTTTCGGGTCTTTGATATGATGGCTGTACAAGCCGTTGCGGCTCGATGACTGTAGAATCTTCCTTGTCGTTGTCACCCTCAGCCAAGCCCAAAAACATGATGCTGGCTTTGCACGATGGATAGCGTGACGTTCACTATGCCCGAGGGTTGGAGTATTCCAGCTTGGAGGGGAAAAAGAAGGGAAAAGAAGGGTCTTTTTTTAAAATGATGTGGAATGAATAGATGAGTTTTGAAAAAACTTACTAAATTTGCAAGTTAAAATTGTTGTGCTGTTGTAGGGCACAACCTAAACATTTAATTATCAACAACTTATTATGATTAACATTAAGTTTCCTGACGGCAATGTGCGCCAGTACGAGGATGGAGTGACCCCTCTGGACATTGCCAAAAGCATTAGCGAAGGCTTTGCACGCAACGTGCTTGCCGCATCATTAAACGACGAGGAATGGGATATCTCACGCCCCATTTGTATGGATGGCGATATCAAGTTCTTCAAGTGGGAAGACGCCGAGGGCAAACACGCCTTCTGGCACACATCGGCACACCTGCTGGCCGAGGCGCTGCAGGAGCTGTACCCCGGAGTACAGTTCGGCATTGGCCCAGCAGTGGAAAACGGATTCTACTATGACATCGATACCGGTGGCAACCCCTTGACCGATGCCGACTTCGCCAAGATAGAGAAAAAGATGACCGAACTCGCTCAGAAGAACGAAGCCGTCGTTCGTGCCGACATCAGCAAGGCCGACGCCCTGAAGTTCTTTGGTGACAAGGGACAGACCCTCAAGTGCGAGCTCATCAATGACCTGGAAGACGGTCACATTACTACCTATACCCAGGGCAACTTCACCGACCTGTGCCGTGGCCCGCACATCCCCTCGACAGGCATGATCAAGGCCATCAAGGTGATGTCGCTCGCCGGCGCTTACTGGCGCGGTGACGAAACCCGCCCGCAGCTCACCCGCGTGTATGGCATCACCTTCCCCAAGAAGAAGATGCTCGAGGAGTACCTGGTTCTGCTTGAGGAGGCCAAGAAGCGCGACCACCGCAAGATCGGCAAGGAGATGGAGCTGTTTGCCTTCTCGCCCAACGTGGGCCAGGGTCTGCCCCTGTGGCTCCCCAAGGGCGCTGCGCTGCGCAACCGTCTGCAGGACATGCTGGCCAAGATCCAGAAGCGCTATGGCTACCAGCAGGTGATCACGCCTCACATCGGTAACAAGCTGCTCTATGTCACCAGTGGACACTATGCCAAGTACGGCAAGGACTCGTTCCGTCCCATCACCACGCCCGAGGAGGGCGAGGAGTACATGCTCAAGCCCATGAACTGCCCCCACCACTGCGAGATCTACAAGACAGCCCCCCGCAGCTACCGTGACCTGCCCATCCGCTATGCCGAGTTCGGCACCGTTTACCGCTATGAGCAGAGTGGTGAGCTGCACGGCCTGACCCGCGTGCGGAGCTTCACTCAGGACGATGCCCACCTGTTCTGTACCCCCGACCAGCTGAAGCAGGAATTCCTGGGTGTGATGGACATCATCTCGTTCATCTTCCGCGTGTTCGGCTTCAACTATGAGGCTCAGATCTCGTTGCGTGACCCCAACAATAAGGAGAAGTATGTGGGAACCGAAGAGAACTGGGAGAAGGCCGAGCGTGCCATCATCGAGGCCTGTGAGGAGAAGGGCCTTGTTGCCAAGCAGGTGACCGGCGAGGCCGCCTTCTACGGTCCCAAGCTCGACTTCATGGTCAAGGACGCCCTGGGCCGCCGCTGGCAGTTGGGTACCATCCAGGTGGACTACAACCTGCCGGAGCGCTTCCAGCTTGAGTACACCGGTGCCGACAACCAGAAGCATCGTCCCGTGATGATCCACCGAGCCCCCTTCGGCTCGCTGGAGCGTTTTGTCGCCGTGCTGCTCGAGCACACCGCCGGCAAGCTGCCGCTGTGGCTCGTGCCCGACCAGTGTGTCGTGCTGCCCATCAGCGAGAAATTCAACGACTATGCCCACCACGTGGCCGACGAGCTCAACAAGCTTGACGTGCGCGCCATTGTGGACGACCGCAACGAGAAAATCGGCCGCAAGATCCGCGACAACGAGCTTAAACGCATCCCTTACCTCCTGATTGTCGGAGAAAAAGAAGCTGGATGTGAAGAAGTTTCTATAAGAAAACAGGGCGAAGGTGATCAAGGTTCGAAAAAAATTACTACCTTTGCAGCCGATATTAATCGCGAAGTGGCAGAAATGACCAACTTTTAAGCCGCTTCCGTGCGGCGTGTGTCGTATGGAAGTGCTTGATTGTCACGATAATACTAACAATTGTAAAACTGCTGAATGAACAAAAAACCGTATCGTCCCGGGCCCAAGCGCCCGAGCAATGCCACCAGGCCCAGAGGCCGCAATCGCCAAATGGCCGGCAAAAAAGAAGACACCAACCCGATAAACGATGAAATTCGTGCAAGCGAGGTGCGCCTGGTGGGTGACAACGTGGAGCAGGGCATTTATCCCATTGATGAGGCCCTGAGAATCGCCGAGGGGCAGGAACTCGACCTGATCCTGATTGCTCCTCAAGCCGAGCCCCCCGTGTGCCGCGTGATGGACTACCAGAAATTCAAGTTCCAACAGCGCAAACACGCCAAGGAACAGAAGGCCAAGTCCACCAAACTCGTGGTCAAGGAAATACGTTTCGGGCCACAAACCGACGAGCATGACTACAACTTCAAGCTCAAGCATGCCATCGGATTCCTCAAGGAAGGTGCCAAGGTGAAGAGCTACGTCTTCTTCAAGGGACGTTCCATCCTGTTCAAGGAACAGGGCGAGGTGCTGTTGCTCAGGTTTGCCAACGACCTGGAAGAATATGGTAAGCTGGATCAGATGCCAGTGCTCGAGGGAAAGCGCATGACCATCATGCTCTCGCCCAAGAAGCCCGGCAGCGGCAAGAAGAAAGAGGCTCGCGAAGCCGCTCCCGAAGCCGCACAGCAGGACAACACTCCCGCCGAGGAGTAACCCGACAACTGAGAAAGAAGAGCATCAGGCTTGGTAAGTGCCTGGTCTCGATTAATTAATAACATTTTTTAAACTAAAACAAAATGCCAAAAGTTAAGACGAATTCCGCTGCGAAGAAAAGGTTCACCTTTACCGGCACCGGAAAGATTAAAAGAAGACATGCTTACAAGAGTCACATCCTGACCAAGAAGAGCAAGAAGCGTAAACGTAACCTGGGTAAGATGAGCATCGTGGACAAGGCCAACTTGAACATCGTGCGTCAGCTCCTCGTGAAGTAATCCACGCAATCAATATTTCTTTTAATCACAAGATTTTTATCTTTTATTTATTAACCGAATGTTTAGCTCAAAGTGCCGCCCGGCGGCCGCTAACAGTCAAAACAATTTAAAAAAATGCCAAGATCAGTTAATCACGTGGCTTCAAGAGCCAAACGCAAGAAAATCTTAAAACTTACAAGGGGTTACTTTGGCGCTCGCAAGAACGTCTGGACCGTTGCTAAGAACACCTGGGAGAAGGGTTTGACCTACGCTTACGCTGACCGTAAGAAGAAAAAACGCAACTTCCGCGCGCTGTGGATCCAGCGTATCAACGCTGCCGCTCGCATGGAGGACCTCTCCTACAGCAAGCTGATGGGTCTGATTCACAAGGCTGGTATCGAGATCAACCGCAAGGTGCTCGCCGACCTGGCTATGAACAATCCCGCCGCTTTCAAGGCAATCGTTGACGAGGCTAAGAAGCACGCCTAATCAACCGAGGTTCATTCCAAAGAATTAATTCCGCAAAATGCAACCAGGCTCCAAGGGGTCATCCCCAAGGAGCCTGGTTTTTTAGTACACCATGACCAAGTGACCGCTGTCACTCGTTGTATAGCTTGATGTAGTCCATGATGTTGTCGATGGCCTCCTGGCGCATGTCAAGATGGAGGGATCCGTCGTGAAGGACGTCGGCTACCACCTTGTAGACCATCGACCAATCGCTGTCCATATAGTCCTGGGCATCGATGAGAGCGGCTATCAGATTGACGCTGAAGCTCTTGTCCTTGTTTTTCTTGACGGCCTTGTGGCCAAGTTCACAAGCAGCCTTGACGTTGAAATAGTCGCTCATGGCCACGGCATAGGCATACACAGCCAGCGTCTTGGCATCGAGCTTCTTGACGAGTCTGGCCTCGGTCTTGACGTTGTGGCGTCCCATCAGGTACCGGCGCAGCTGCGCCCCGCCCGACGTGCCGTCGAAATTCCATCCTAACTTGTTGACGACTGCGAGGCGCACATCGATTGGCGCATTCTTGTCGCAAAGGAAATTGAGCAGTGTGGTAGGGATATCGTTTTGTTGCAGCCCGTTTGCCATCTGCACCATAGGATGGTCGGAATAGGCGTCGGCAAAGTGGGTCGAGGTCAGCGGCGAGTCGGCCCAGCATGCCGCCCACATGACCAAGACCGAAATAACTGAAAAAAGCCTTTTCATATTGCTCAGCTAAAGATAATAGGGACGATATCGGCGTTTACCAGATAATGACGCGGTCGGCGGGATCGCGCCACATGGGCATCTCGGGCTGGATGTTGAAGGCGTTGAAGAACTCTTCCAGATTGCGTATTGCCACGTTAACGCGGTTCACGCCCAGGCTGTGCGGATCAACCTTGGTGCGGCGCAGCATTTCCTCCTTGGTGATGTTGGCCGCCCACACATTGGCATAGCTCAGGAAGAAGCGCTGGTCGGGAGTGAAACCGTCAATCATCTTGTCGCCCTTGCCTTGTTCAGTGTTCTTGAAGGCGCTGTAGGCCACACGCAGTCCGCCATGGTCGGCGATATTCTCACCCATGGTGAAGGTGCCGTTGGCATGAACGTCGTCGGCAACAATCTCAGCACTGTATTGGGCACCCAGCTTGTTGGCCAGTTCCTGGAACTTGGCAGCGTCCTGGGCCGTCCACCAGTCAACCATGTTGCCGTTGTGGTCAAAGTTGCGGCCCTGGTCGTCAAAGCCATGGGTCATCTCGTGGCCGATAACCACGCCGATGGCGCCATAGTTGCATGCGTCGTCGGCATTGGGGTCAAAGTAGGGAGCCTGCAGAATTCCGGCAGGGAAGCAGATCTCGTTGCTCGAAGGCTCATAGTAGGCGTTCACCGTTTGCGGAGTCATGAACCAGCGCTCCTTGTCAACGGGCTTGTTCAGCTGGCTGTACTCATACTCGGCCTGGAATCTCCGGGCGGCCATGATGTTCTCCCAGTAGCTCTTGTTCGGGTCGATGTCCAGCTTGGTGTAGTCAAACCACTTGTCGGGATAACCGATTTTCACTGTGAAGCTGTTGAGCTTTACCAGGGCATTGACCTTGGTCTTGGGACTCATCCACGACAGGGTGGCGATGTGCTCACCCAAGGCTTTCTTCAAGTTGTCCACCAGTTGCTGCATCTTCTTCTTGGAGTCGGCGGGGAAATACTTCTCGACATAGAGCTGGCCCACAGCCTCGCCCAGCAGGGTGTTGGGCACGTCGAGCGAGTGTTTCCAGCGTGGCATCTTCACCTGCTTGCCCGACATTGCACGGCTGTACATGTCGAAGTTGGCGTCGGCAAAGGCGTCGCTCAGGTAGGGTGATGCGGCGTCCACATACTTGAAAATGAGATACTCGCGCACGTCCTCTTCCTTAAGCGACTTGAGCAATTCGTTCACTTTGGCCATCGACTTGGGCTGGAAGACGCACAGCTTGTCAAGTTCAGTGACGCCCAGCGCCGAGAAATATTGTCCCCAATTGATGTTGGGATAGCTGGCTTTGAGCTGGTCATAGCTCATGACGTTATAAAGCTTGCTGTAGTCGCGGGTTTCCTCACGGGTCATCGCCACTCGTGCCAGCTCGGTCTCGATGGCCATCACATGCTGAGCTGCCTTCTTGGCGTTACCCTTCTTGTAGCCAATGAGCTGGAACAGTTGTTGAATGTAGTTGACATAGGCGTTGCGCACCTTGACGGTGTTGGCGTCGTTGTCGAGATAGTAGTCACGGTCACCCATGCCCAGGCCTCCTTGTGACAAGTACATCATGTTGGTGTTGGAGTCCTTTAGGTCGGCCATGACCGATGAGTTGAAGAAGGGGGCTGCGATGCCGTTGTGCATGTCGGCAATGGCTCCCGAGAATTGGTTGCGGCCCAAGGTCTTCAAGATGTTGATGTAGTCCTTGAGCGGGGTCATGCCCTCGTTGTTCAGGCGCGCGCTGTCCATGCCTTGGGCGTACAGGTCGCCCACCTTCTGCTTGATGCTGCCGCGGGGGTTGCCGGTGCCCAGGTTGGTGATGATGTCCTTGACCTGGTTGCGGCTGTTCTCGGCCAGCTGGTCAAAAGTGCCAAAACGGGCATACTGCGGGTCGAGCGGATTGGCAAGTTTCCAGCCACCGCAGGCATACTGATAGAAGTTTGTCCCAGGATGGGTCTTTGTGTCCAGGTTGGCACGGTCAACGGCCTTGATAGGGTTGCCTGCCACTGCTGTCATTGCAACAAGTGCCATGAATAATGATAAAAAATGTTTCATAATAGGTTATTATTATATTAATGTGAAATTGTTCCGCTTACTCGTCAAGGAGTCTCAACGTGTTGAGCAATAGCGGCTCCATCACGTCATATCCGTTTCCGTTGGGGTGTACCCCGTCCTCGGTATAGGCTTGGTTAAGGGCACGACTCTTGCCGTTGACCAGATGGGTGTAGTAGTCGATGTAGGGCAGAGAGAATTCCTGGGCCAGCATGACGATGCGTCTGTTGATTGATGCGATCTTGTTTTGAATGTCCTTGACCGTGGGGTTCCAGATGAAACCGTCGCAAGGCAGCACCGATGACAGCACCACGTTGATGCGGTGGCTTAGGGCCAACTCAACCATCGACCTGATGTTGTCGATTGTGATGTCCTCGTCATAGGGGCCGTTATTCTCGGCGATGTCATTGGTCCCGCAGTTGATGACCACGCATCGCGGATGCAGGTTGATGACGTCCTGCCTGAAACGCACCAGCATCTGGCTGGATACCTGGCCGCTGATGCCGCGCCCCACGAGACGGTGCTCGGCAAAGAACCTGGGATGGGTCTCTTCCCAGAACTCGGTGATGGAATTGCCCATCATGACCACCATGGGTTGTTCGGCTTTCTGGTTCAACAGGTCGGCATTGGCTTGTGCGTATCGCATTTTGTTGGCCCAATCCTGTGCTTGTGCGTCGTGTCCAAAAAGAAGGTTCCAGAACATAATTATTAAGATTAAAGCGCGTTTCATCGGGTTGAGGTTATGGGATTAATAGGGATGGTCTATCGCGTTCAGGTCATTGCCATGCTTGCGGTATTGTAACGGGCTTACTCCATACATCTGCTTGAAACTTTTGGAGAAGTGTGACGCCGTTTGAAATCCACACTTGCTGGCAATTGTTGACAGGGGTGTCTCTTGGTCCGACAGGAGCATTCGACTGGCTCGCTTGAGACGCACTTGCAGTACAAACGCTACAGGAGTGAGCCCTGTAATGTCGAGGGTTTGCTGCCGCAGCTGCTTGCGGCTGATTGACAATGCCGTGGCGATGCGTTCCATGTCAATCTCGCCCTTGGCCATCTGTGCATGAATGATTTCCACAAGGCGGTTCATGAATTCCATGTCCTCTTTGCTCATCGACGGCGTGGGGAGATCGTTATGGGTTTGGGCTAATTGGTTGCGCAGCAATGTCCGTTGCGTGGTCATGTGCTTAGCCAATAGTTCCAGTTCACTGGAGTTGAACGGCTTGATAAGAACGGCGTCGGCTCCTGAACGGATGCAGTCGATGCGTTCGGTCTCGTTGGGTGCCGACATCATAGCAATGATGGGAATGTGGCACAATGAACTTTCATGCCGTAGTTGCTTGATGAGTTCCTTGCCGTCCATGACGGGCAATGTGATGTTGGTGATGACCAGGTCGGGCACAAGCTCAAGTGCGTTATGCAAAGCCTCCTGCCCCTCGCTTGCAAAACGCAACTCATAATCATCTTTCAGATGGTTGGCAATCAGGAAAGCCACGTCGTCATTGTTTTCAACGATAAATACGAGGGGCTTCTTGGACGTTGAGCGTTTTTGCCTGATTCTTGACTCGGCGTTATGTAGTGTGGTCTCTCCGTTATCAGGCCCATCAACTGGTGTGACAGGGACATGAATAGTGAAGGTCGTGCCCTCTCCTGGAGTGCTGTCGACCCTGATCTCGCCGTCAATGGATTTGACAAGTTGTTGAACGAGTGTCAAGTCAACGGCGGTGTCTAAGCCCTCGTAGTTGATGTCGGCTTGTGAGAATGGCTCAAAAACACGACCGATTTCTTTGGCCGGAATACCCTTGCCCGTGTCCGACACCTGCAAGGTGATATGGCTCTTGTCAGGAATATTGAGCTGCACGATTATAGAACCATTGCTGGGCGTGAATTTTAACGCGTTGATAATGAGTGTGCTGATGATTTTGCGGAAGTGTTCGACAGCGAACATCACATTGAGCGAGCTGACGGGGGATATGAATTCCAGCGTGATGAGTTGGCGATGTGCACTCTCGGCGAGGCTGTTGACGAGCAGACGCACAAACATCACGATATCACCGGCTGTCAAGCGGGGTTGGGTAATCTTGTCATCTGTTCTTGTGCTCTCAATATCAAGTAGCTGGTTGACAAGTCCCAGCATGTTGTTGCCGTGGTTATAGATGATTTCCCCGATGCGGCGGTTTAGCGTGCTGCTGTTCTTGGTGCCGTCGCGCAGTTGTTGGCTGGCTTCAATGATGACGGTCAGCGGGTTCTGCAACGCGTGGGTGATATTGTCGGTAAAGTGTGACCTCATGTCCTGTGCCTGTTGCTGCAGTTGCAGTGCCCGCTTGCTGCGGCGCCAGGCATAGAATAAGCCTCCCACTGTCAACAGTGCCATGAGCGCCAGTAGCCATTTTACAATGAGTAGTGTTGTGCGGTTACGCTTGTCACTGTTGATGCGTTCGTTTTGCTCAATGCTTTGGGCGGTGATGTCCATAACTCCCATCTGGGCCGACAGGATGCGGCTTTGCATGGAATCGTTCAGAGCTGTGTGGCGCTCCAGGTGCAACAGCGCTACGGCGGGGTTGGTGTCGCGCAGCGCTTGCCACAATCCCCGCTCGGCGTCGCTCTCGACCTTGGCGGCACCGCTCTTGATGCCTTGCTCGAGAGCTCTCTTGAAATAGTATTGAGCCGATGAGAAATCGCTTTTCTTGAGCGATAGTTCTCCCAGTTGGTTGTAACACACAGCCGTGGAGTAGACGTTTTGCGTCTTTTCCAGCGTGCTGAGGGCTTGAGCGGCCGCATCCCATGCCTTGTCGAGCTGTGACAAGGCATTATACACGTCGCACATCTGTGACAGACGTATCGCGGCTTTCTCGTTGCGCCCGGCACTGAGGTCGATGTCATAGGCTTCCCGGATGGCGTCCATCGCTTTTTCAGGCTGATTGTTCATCAAGTGCAACTCACAGCACAACCCCAGTCTGATGGCAAGACGGTCGGGACGGTTGAGTTTGCGTTCCAGGGCGATGGCTTTCTCTATGTATCGGATTCCTGGTTCTGGCCTCTGAATGCCCAGGAAGATGGCTGCGATTGTGTTCAGGTCGCTGCTGATCAACTCGTCATCCTTGAGCCGCATGTCGATTTGATAGGCGGCATGTATCATTTCGAGAGCCTTGTCATAGCTCCCGATTCTGAAGTAAATATTGGCCGATAGTCCCAAAATGTCGCTCTTGAGCCGGTCATCCTTCACGGCATCCAGTTTCTCACGGGCGTGCTCTCCGGCATCTTTTGCCGCCTCATAGTCTCCACTTGCAAAGAAGTATTCCGACATTTGGTAATGTGTGCGTACTTCAACGTCGGTCGCTTTGTCCGATGAGTTAAACCGGATGAGAGTGTCGATGAACGCTTGGCGATGTAGTTCGGCGAGTATTTTGTTGGCTGTGGCTGTCCTGTTGTGGCTTGGGGAAGACATGTAAATGGTGTATAGGGAATCCATTGTCTCGCTGTGCATTGTCAGAGGCAAGGACAACGACAAAGCAATGGCTGCTATCGCCAGGCGCACGGAGTGGTAAGCGGTCGTTATATGTAGTTTTGCAAGGTACATTCTCGGCAAATGTAGCCATTATTCTTGAAACATTATTAATATTTGTCAAAAAAAACGTTTAGCCGCATTGTTGAATAAAAAAGAATGAGTACATTTGCAGTTGAAAAATCATGCTGAGGTTTCCTGTCATTCAGGAATCAAAAGGGAATCAGGTGTGAATCCTGGACAGTACCCGCTGCTGTAACTTCCCATGTAACATCGCGAGACACTCATGCCACTGGCCGCATCGTTTAAGCTGCATCATCACCGGGAAGGCGTCGTCGCGATGGGGAAGAAGTCAGAAGACCTGCCTTCGCATGGCCTGTAAATGGTGGTTCACGCGGCATTTGGACCCTGGCAAAGTTGGTGATGCAGAGCAATCTGCCCATTTTTGTTGTAATTGATACCGGCTTGACCCGTCGGTTGCCTATGTCGCTGAGGCCATAATTGGATGTTAAACAATTATAGTGACGTGAGATGAAAAAAGAATTATTGTTAACCCTTGCTGCAGCCGTTGGTGTGATTTCGCTTGCCGGCAATTCTCCCTATATGGCCCGTGTCTATGATTTCATGCCTGCCCCGGGCCAGTTTGTCAACTCCATTCCCAGCTACAAGCCTGGAGATACCCGCGACAGCATGATTGTCAAGGTGCAAGATGCCTTGTGCGGCGGAATCAATGGAACGATTAGTCTGGGCAGCTTTGGCGGTTATGTTGTCTTTGGCTTTGACCATCCGGTTGTGAACACTCATGGCTATGATGTGAAAATCTATGGTAACGCATTCCAGAGCAATGCAGTGTCGGACGTCCCTGGTGGCAGCTGCGAACCTGGTGCCATCATGGTGGGCGTTGACATGGACGGCGATGGTGTGCCCAGCCCGCAGGATCGCTGGTATCAGATCAAGGGTTCAAGCTACGACATGTGTCAACAGAATTATGAGGTGACTTATTATAGACCCGACGAGAGCAAGGACAAGGTGCCCCATGAGAGCTGGAAGTTCATCAACGACATCGAGTACGTTTACTGGACGAGCAATGACCAGTTGCCCGATAGCACCAGCGGTTATGTGTGGCGCAACACGTTCCACAGCCAGCCTTACTGGCCGCTGTGGATCGAGGACACTGTGCTCACTTTCAAGGGAGTGAAGTTGCCCAACCTGTCAATCGACAAGAGCGGTGGCAACGGCAACAACTGGTTTCAGCCTTTCTTCGGCGAGGGGTATGTTGATAATCTGCCCAATTCCCAGGAGCCTGGATTCAAGATTGACTGGGCTATTGATGAGGATGGAAATCCTGTCTCGCTCGACCATATCGATTTTATCAAGGTTTATAGTGCCCAACTGGCCTATTGTGGATGGCTCGGAGAAATGTCCACCGAGGTGTGCGGAGCTGAGGATTTGCACCCCGACGCAGTGCTCGCCAAGCGTGGCGACGTGAATATGGATGGTGTTACCAATGTTGCCGATGTGACGGCTTTGATTTCACATGTGCTCGGCAACGGTGTGTCACCATTCAATGAGGGAGCGGCTTATGTTAATGAAGATCAGGAGATTAACGTGGCCGATGTGACGGCGTTGATTAAGATTGTCTTGGGTGAATAATTGTCGATGATGAAAAAGATAGGCTTAACACTTGCGGCTTGTTTGGCGGCTATGGCCGTTTGGGCTGAGGATCTCACGTTTACCAATGGCGTGATCTTTATCAACGAGGACCGCTATGGACCCAATCAGGGTTCCATCAACTACTTTAACTATGACTACAACGAGATGGAGTATAATGTCTATGCTCTGGTCAACCCGACGACCAAGTTGGGCGTGACTACTCAGTTCGGGCAACTTTTTGGCGGACGGCTCTATCTGGTCAGCAAGCAGGCCAACGGTAACGAGGCTGCCGGAAGCACGATTGGTTCGCGCCTTGCCGTTCTCGATGCCGTGACTCTCAAGCAGCAAGGTAGCCTGTTGCGCTTTGGACAGGAGCCTGACAGCGTCTATGATGGCAGGGCCTATTGCGCGGTCAATACCGGTAAGGGCTATGTGTCAACCAGCGCTGGCATCTTTGTGCTCGATGTGAATACGATGACAGTCACAGGCCCCATCGACGGCACACAGTCGAGCGCGGCGGGAGACTACAATAGCTTGTACAACGGCCAGTGTGGCGATATGGTGCGTTTTGGCCAGTATGTGTTTGCTGTCCAGCAGGGCGTTGGCCTTCATGTCATCGATCCTGTAAACGATGTCGTGGTTAAGACACTGCCTTTCCCTTATATTGTCACCGTTTTTGTTACCCAAGCGGGTAAATTGTATGTTGCTAATAATTCAAGGGAAATATATGACTTTGGTTCTGGGCCCTATGTCGCAGATTTCACGCAGATTGACCCCGTTGAGCTGCGCTCGGGTGCGGTCCACACGTTGGGTGGCACCCACGGCGCAATGAGCTCTTGGGGGGCTTGGCGCGCGCGCATGGTGTGTGTCGATCCTCGTTGTGAGCGTGTGTATTACAATTATGACGAATTCCAAAACTACATCAGTTGCTATGACTTCGACAATCGTCAATTCATCGACACGTTGATTCTTCTGCCCGAGGGCGTGGAAACCAATTGGGACGGAACCAAAGAGCGGCAGGGCTTGTATGCCTCGGCCTTGAGTTTTGATCCCCACACGGGCGAGATGGTGGTGCAGACCATCGAGGCGGCTCCAATGTATGCCTACCAGAACTTCAACCATAACTGGGTGCTGTTCTATGACATGGAGACCATGACACTGAGGCGGCAGCTGCGGTTGCAGGATGCTTATTGGTTCCCGGCCATGGCTGTTTATCCCGATGTGTACGCTCCAAGGGTAGTAATTGCCGACCAGACGGTAAAGGCGGGCGATGAGTTAGTGATTTCGTTGCTTGATGCGGTCGATGATGCCGACAATATGGCCTCTCTGGCTGTTAGTACTGTCGCTGGCTGCGACGAAGCGGTAGCCAGGGCTATAGTCAAGGGATTGGAACTGCATGTGGCGGGAATCGCTCCTGGCAGGACTACGGTGCACGTCGTTACCGACAGCAACGGCCGGTTGGCTTCCACGTCGTTTGATGTGACTGTCTCCTCCCACTCTACACGAGGTGATGTGAACATGGATGGTGTCGTGAATATTGCCGATGTCACCAAACTCATTGATGTCGTGCTCGGGTCGGTGCTTTGTGACTACGACCCGGGAGCATGTGACATGGATCATAATGGCAACTTGGATGTTGCCGACGTTACGGCATTGATCAGATTGGTGCTGAACGGCGAGTGATGGATATAATTTAGAGTATTGTTTAACACATAAAAAACTTCAATGAAAATGAAAAAGATTTTTACTTTAGTAACGAGCGTCATGATGGCTTCGGCTGCTTGGGCTGGTGTGGTAACGCTTGACATGAACAAGCCGCTAAACCCCACGTCAATCGAGTATGGTGACAACAACGTGTGGACCGAGTGCTACAACGATGTGGACTACAGCTGGCTCGAGTTTGGCGATGAGAATGGAGAGTTCATGCTCACTCACCTCATTGCCGGTGAGGGCATGTCCTGGGGCGGAATGTACTGGGATGGTTTCACTCCCGCAATCGGCGGAGACATCACTGATTACGGTCAGGCTGGCTCCAGCGATGGATGGACAGTGAATTTTGCTGGCTGTATGGCTGGCGGTGGCTGTGTCATCAATGCCGACGGCACGGTTAGTGCCGACGCTGCGCAGCCCTACTTCGTGGCTTATGTAGCCGACTTCTGGGGATTCCCCACCAATGAGGTGAAGTATGTCGACAAGGACGGTAATGAGACGTTTGAGCCCGTTGGCGTATATGTCTGCAACCATCCCTGGCCCTACTATGGCTGCTTGCATGGTGATGGCTTTGGAAGCGGGTTTGCCGAGGGTGACTACTTCGAGCTGACTGCCGTTGGCGTTGGCGTTGACGGCACCGAGAAGAGTGTGAGCATCAACCTGATTGAGTACACTGATGGTGAGTTGAAGGCTCTCAACGACTGGACGTTCTTTGACCTGTCAAGCCTGGGTGAAGTGACCTCGGTTTACTTCACGCTGAGTTCAACTGATATGGGCCCTTATGGCATGAATACTGCTGCCTACTTCTGCATGGACAAGTTCCAGGTGAAGGGTGAGGATGCTCCTGCAGCCAAGACCGATGCTCCCAGCAGTTCCAAGTCTAACTATGTTTACAAGGCCGACAACCTGTACTACAATGCCTACACCATTACTCTGAGCGAGACCGAGCCCAGCGAGATTTATTACCGCATCGGCATCATGAACGAGGAAGGCCAGTATGAGTACGGCCAGTGGATGCTTTACAGCGATGTCCTTGAGTTCGTGGTTCCCGGCACCTACATGGTTGAGGCTTATGCCGTTGCTACCGACAAGGCCGAGAGCGACCACATCTATGACGGCTTTGTGGTATCGGTATTGACCGACGTTGAGGAAATCATGGCCGGTAAGGAGGTGGCAAACGTGCGCTACTTCAACTTGGCTGGTCAGGAGATGGCTCAGCCCGCTGGCTTGACCATCCAGGTGACCACTTTCACTGATGGCACCATCAGCACTGCCAAGGTCATGAAGTGACAATCAACACACACACTTGTATAGTATTTAGTATATAGTAACCATGATCCGGATGCGTCCCGGCGGCACTGCCAGCCGTCAGGACGCATCTCTCTTTTTAGGGGGAGGCGTGCAGATGCCTTCAAGGTGGAGGCTATCAAAAACAGTAGTTTTGTTTTTACATTAATAATAATATTATTAAATGATGTGTAATGCAAAAAAAACTCCCGACCCACGGCTCTTATTTCGATTTATTGGATTACCTTTGCAGCCGATTTTAAAAAAATAGTACTGATTAGAACGTATGGCAAAAAACTTAGTTATCGTTGAGTCTCCAGCCAAGGCCAAGACTATTCAGAAGTTCCTGGGCAATGATTATAAAGTGATGTCAAGTTTCGGTCATATCCGTGACTTGCACAAAAAATCTTTCAGCATCGATGTCGAGAACGGTTTCAAGCCGCTTTATGAGATACCAGAGGACAAGGTGGATCAGGTCAAGAAACTGCAGGCCGAGGCTGCCAAGGCCGAGCTCGTTTGGCTCGCGAGTGATGAAGACCGCGAGGGAGAAGCAATTGCATGGCACCTGTTCGAGGTGCTGGGATTGACACCCGAAAAAACACGGCGCATTGTTTTTCATGAGATTACCGAGCCGGCAATCCTTCAGGCTATCAAGCAACCTCGAGATATAGATCTGAATTTGGTTGACGCCCAGCAAGCGCGACGCGTGCTCGACCGCATTGTGGGTTTTGAGCTGTCACCGGTGCTGTGGCGCAAAATTATGCCAGGGCTCTCGGCAGGCCGTGTCCAAAGTGTGGCCGTGCGCCTTGTCGCCGAGCGTGAGAAGGAAATCAAGGAATTCAAGTCGGAACCCTACTACCGTGCAACGGCCCAGTTCGCCAATGCCGAGGGTGTTGAGTTTACAGCCGAACTGAACCGCCATCTTGCTGACCATGATGCTGCAAGTGCTTTTCTTGACGGATGCAGGCAGGCCGATTTCAAGATCACCGATGTCGCCGTAAAGCCCCTCAAGAGAACTCCTGCTCCTCCCTTCACGACCAGCACGCTGCAGCAGGAAGCTGCGCGCAAGTTGGGGCTCTCGGTACGCCAGACGATGCGCTTGGCGCAGCACCTTTACGAGGAAGGCTTGATTACCTATATGCGTACCGACTCTGTCAACCTCAGCAATCTGGCTTTGGGAACCATCAGCAAGGAGATTAAGGAAAACATCGGTGAGCGTTACCTCAAAGTGAGACACTATCGCACTACCAGCAAGGGAGCGCAAGAGGCTCACGAGGCAATTCGTCCCACCTACATCGCCAACAACACGATTAACGGTACTCCACAGGAAAAGAAGCTCTATGACCTGATCTGGAAGCGAACGATTGCTTCGCAAATGGCCGACGCTGAACTCGAGAAGACAACAGCCAATATCAGCATCTCGGGTCGCAACGAGACGTTTGTTGCCGAGGGCGAGGTTGTGAAGTTTGACGGCTTCCTGAAAGTGTACTTCGAGAGCACTGATGACGCTGCAAGTCAATCAGATGCCAAGATGGCCGCACCAGCCGAGTTACACACGTTGCCGGCTTTGCACAAGGGCGAGATGCTGGACGCAAAATCGGTGACGGCTACTCAGCGTTACACACAGCAGCCCAACCGCTACACCGAGGCCTCTCTTGTGCGCCGTCTTGAGGAACTTGGGATTGGCCGTCCTTCAACCTATGCGCCAATTATTTCGACAATTCAGGACCGCAACTATGTCGAGAAAGGCGAAGGCAAGGGGCTGAAGCGTGAATATGAAATCATAACCCTCAAGGGTGGCAAGATAACGACGAGCAAGAAGAGTGAACTCTACGGCATCGAGAAGGGCAAGCTCATCCCCACCGATGTGGGTATGGTGGTCAACGACTTCCTGGTGAAATATTTCCCTTCAATCATGGATTATAATTTTACGGCCAAGGTCGAGAACGAATTTGATGAGGTTGCCAAGGGTAATGTCGTTTGGAATAAAGAGATCTCTGACTTCTACGATGGCTTCCATCCCAGCATCAACGACGTGTCATCGTTGCGACTGGAGCACAAGGTGGGAGAGCGCATCCTTGGAAATGATCCCAAGACCGGGCTTCCTGTCATGGTCAAGATCGGTCGCTATGGACCCTTGGTCCAGATGGGAACAGCCGATGATGAGAATAAGCCTCGTTTCGCTTCGTTGCAGCGTGGACAGAGCATCGAGACTCTCACGCTTGAGGAGGCGGTCAAGCTGTTTGAGCTGCCGCGCTCGCTGGGAGACTTTGAGGACCAGGAGGTGACAGTTGGGGTAGGGCACTATGGACCCTATGTGAAACACAATGGCAAGTATGCTTCCATTCCCAAGGAGATTTCCCCCACAGCCATATCGCTCGAGGAGGCTATTGGTCTGATCAAGGCACAACGTGAGGCCGAGGCCAAGAAGGTGATCAAGACATTTGACGAGGAGCCTGACCTCAAGGTGATGAATGGCCGGTATGGACCTTACATCGTTTACAAGAAACAGAACGTGAAGATTCCTAAGGGTAAGGACGCTGAGGCCTTGACACTGGAGGAGTGCCGTGAAATCGTTTCAGACGAATCAAATATCTCACGCACTTCAACACGGCGTCGCACGGCTCGAGTAAATACCCGAAGGAAGTGAATTTCAGCTCATAAGCAAGAGGCAGATCAGGCTGATAATGCCTCAATAATTTAATGCTTTACTTGAGGCTGTGTTGCGTAATTAGCGTTAATACAGTCTTTTGCGTTTTGCAATTATAGATTAATTCCAATAAAATTCAATCCAAATTTCGATTTTTTTGGCATTTTAGTTGCTCTATTAGAAAAAAACATCGTAACTTTACCGACTGGAGAGCAATCGCGATTTTGTTCGTGAATTTTTTCAAGGTAGTTTAGCTCTGGCATTTAATTGTAAACCAATTTTTTATATAATATAACTTAAAGTTATTTAGAGGTTTTCAATGGCGATGCTCACTGCCTTGCGAGAGTGATAACAACTAAAAACAAACCAATACTACAAAACAATTGTAATTATGTCTTTTATCAAATCAATCAAGAACGCTTTTGGCGGTTCCGATAGCGATGAATATGACGTTTTCGGGCAGCCCACTACCTTTGTGAATCCTTTTAGTAAGGATAAGCAGGTCACGGCTAATGAGCACGTGCAGGATGACGTTGAAATCGAGGTGGATCAGCACGAGGAATTTTCTATTGATGCTGAGTTTGCCGATAAGGCGGCCAAATTGATGAACGAGCACACCCAGGCCGTAATTGATATGCTCAAGGGCAACTGGAAGAAGGAACGTGAAGACCTCATGAAGATGGTCGAGGATGCTAAAAGGCTTGTTGAGGAAAACAAGGAGAAAATGCAGGTCAACGAGGCAAACCGCCGGCAGGCGCAGACCCGTGCCAACGATTTGTCTGCCAAGATTGCCGAGCTTGAGGCCGACCAGGAAAAGCTCACCATCGAGAAAAAGAGCCTTGAGAGCCGCATCAAGGCGATGGAAGTGCGCGGAGAGGACGCTGAGGACCTGAATGGAAAAATTGACGAACTCAATAAGGTGATAGATGACCTGAAAGAACAGGTCGCTCAGCGAGACACCGAGATCCAGCGCCGAGATGAAATGCTGGCCGATGTTAACGGGCCGACAATGGAAGAGTTGAATCGGCAGATTGAGCAGCGCGATGAGAATATTGCCCAACTCAATGCAAAAATCGACGAGTTGGAAGAACAGCTGAACACCGCGGCCGAGGATATCAAGGCAGCCGAGGAGCTGCAGAAGACGATAGAGCAGGTCGAGGCATACCAGGAGAAACAGAACGCCGAGATTTCATCGATGCGCCAGCAGATTGCCGACTACCAGCAACGGGCAACTGAGTACGACGAGACTCGCAAGGCTAACATTGTCCTCAGCGATGAGAAGGAGGAGCTGCAGAAGACGATAGAGCAGCTTGAGGCTACGGCAAAGCAGAATGCCGAGGTGCAGAACCGCCGCAGCATTGAGACGGGCAACTTGATCGATGGCCTGAAGCAGCAGCTCGCCAATGCCAACGCTCTGGCCGAGGATTACAAGCGCCGATTCAACTCCCTTAGCGCCGACGGCAATGAGAAGCAGGCTAACTTCGCCCGCATAACAGCCGAGCGGGACGATGCCAAGGCTGAACTTAAGCGCACCTTGGTGACCTTGTCTAAGAAGCAGCACGAGGCGCAGGCCATGACTGATGCTATCGCCGAGAAGGACCGTCAGATCGCTTTGCTTAGCCAGCAGGTTGCTGAGCTCAAGTCTCGGGGTGCGGCGACAGAGCCTTATGCCGCCTACGGCGAAACCTTGCCCAAGGATGATCCCGCTATGGGTGCGATAGATGATATTGACTGGGCCGATGATGGCTCCATGCCTCCTCATCCTGGTGAGGACCCCCGTCAGCTGTCGTTGTTCTGACTTCATGAGTAATTACACATAATTAATATTAGAGGCGGTTCCGGCAACCGCCTCTTGTGTTGCCAAATGAAACGGTTTTTCACCCACGAAATGTTAAGCAATGTTATATTTTTGAATTTTGTTCTCCAAAAATTTGGTCAGTATTGGAAGTGGTTGTAATTTTGCAACGCTTTTCGGCTCACGAGATGCATAAATTGAGTGAGCGGTTTTTTTTGACGCCTTGTGCGTAGGGAGCCGAGAGGAGCGTTTGTCTCATTGGTGCATTTGATAATGATTTATCAACGATATTTTTCCTTGTTGAAGGTCGAATAGAGGGCTCTCGGTGGACTCTCGGTGATGGCGCACTTCAAGTTTTTTGGCTTCATGCTTGTCACATTCTCAAAATCTTTGTAATTTCGCCAATTCATCGGAATGCTAATTATCAATCAAGGACTAAAAAGGCACAGAACTATGAAAGGAATCGTATTGGCAGGAGGCTCAGGAACACGGCTTTATCCCGTGACCAAGGGCATATCCAAGCAACTGATACCCATCTATGACAAGCCAATGGTGTATTATCCCATCTCGGTGCTCATGCTGGCTGGCATCCGTGAGATTTTGATCATTTCCACTCCTCAGGATTTGCCGGCATTCCGCCGTCTGCTGGGCTCTGGTAAGGACTTAGGTGTCCGCTTTGAGTATGCCGAGCAACCACGCCCTGAAGGGCTTGCCCAAGCCTTCATTATCGGTGAAGACTTCATTGGTGACGATTGTGCCTGCCTGGTGCTTGGCGACAACATCTTTTATGGCCAGAGCTTCACACGCATGCTGATTGATGCCGTGGAGCGCACTGAGCGCGACAACGTGGCCACCCTGTGGGCTTACTGGGTCAAGGATCCCAACCGCTTTGGTGTTGTGGAATTTGATGAGCAGGGTCAAGCCGTCAGCCTGGAGGAGAAGCCCGAACATCCCAAGAGCAGTTATGCAGTGACTGGCTTGTATTTTTATCCCAACGATGTGGTTGAAATAGCCAAGCACATCAAGCCCAGCGCTCGCGGTGAGCTCGAGATTACCACAGTCAATCAAGAGTTCCTCTCGCAGGGTCGAGTCCATGTGCAGACCCTGGGACGTGGATTTGCTTGGTTGGACACGGGCACGAGTGAGTCGATGGCCGACGCATCCAATTTCATTGGGACGATAGTCAACATGCAAGGGGTGCAGGTTGCTGCCCTTGAGGAAATCTCTTTCCGCAAGGGGTGGATTACCGTCGAGCAGTTGCGTGCGCTGGCAGAACCGATGAAAAAGAACCAGTATGGCCAATACCTGATTAAACTTGCCGACAATGGAATTTGACCAGCAGGATACCGTACGTCTTGTCGATTTGCCCAAGATTAATGATCCGCGAGGAAACCTCACGTTCATCGAGAGTGGCGTGCATGTGCCCTTCAAGGTGATGCGCAACTACTGGATCTATGATGTGCCCAGTGGCATGTGGCGAGACGGTCACGCCTTCAAACAACAGAGGGAGCTGCTTGTAGCGTTGAGCGGCAGTTTTGATGTTGTGGTCAACGATGGTGAAGGCGAACGCACATTCCATCTTTCACGTCCTCAGATAGGCTTGTATGTGCCCAACATGGTTTGGCGTCACATCAACAATTTCTCGACCAACTCGGTGGCCCTTGTGTTGACGAGCATCTACTATGATGAGGATGATTACATCGTTGATTTTGACCAATTCATGACCTTAAAAAACAAATAGCATAATATTAAAAATGGATAGTATTGAAAAAATCAGAATTCATAACCAATCGAGCATTAATGATTGTGAGGTCATAACGCTTAACCGCCATCATCATGCCAATGGTAACCTCACTGCAGTGAACAATGGCATTGACCTGCCATTCAATATACAACGCACATTTTACATCTATGATGTGCCTGGAGGAGCAGAGCGCGGAGGCCACAGCCATTACACTTGCCATGAGTTTATTATTGCCATTAGTGGCAGTTTTGACGTGATTGTCGATGACGGTGTTAACCAGTACACCTATACCCTCAATCGCCCCTACCAGGGACTACTTGTCGTTCCCGGCATCTGGCGCACGTTGCAGAACTTCTCTTCGGGGTCTGTCTGCTTGGCACTGGCTTCACACCACTATGATGAAGATGACTATGTGAGGGACTATGACATGTTCCTCAAATTGAAAACGGGACAGTTTGAACTCAAAGAATTTCAATGAAATGAAGCTACGTTACCCATTCCTTGACTTGGCACTCGTTAACGCGCCCTTTATCGACGAACTCAAGGCTGCGGCCTGTGAAGTGATTGAGCGCGGTCGTTACCTGCACAGCCGTGAAACTGAACTGCTTGAAGAAGAAATAGCCCAGCAGTGCCAAGCGGAGTATTGTGTGGGCGTGAGCAACGGCCTGGACGCGCTGCGGCTCATCCTGCGCGCCTACAAGGAAATGGGGTTGATGACCGATGGCGACGAGGTCATCGTTCCGGCCAATACCTATGTGGCCAGTGTGCTCGCAGTCAGCGACAACGGGCTGGTTCCTGTGCTATGCGACCCTTGTGAGGAAACGATGAACCTTGATGCTTCACTGCTGGAAAGCTTGATCACGCCTCGCACGCGTGCCGTCATGCCGGTGCACCTGTATGGCTCCCCATGCTGGGATGAGACCTTGAAGAGCGTCTGCCGCAGGCATGGCCTGCTCGTGATCGAGGATAATGCACAGGCTGTGGGTGCGATGAGTGCCGTGCCGGGTTACAATGGGACACGTGCCACTGGTGGACTGGGGAATGCTGCAGGCATCAGCTTCTATCCAACCAAAAACCTGGGTGCCCTGGGCGATGGGGGAGCAGTCGTCACCAGCGACAAGCGCCTTGCCGAAACGGTGCGGGCCCTTGCCAATTATGGCTCTGACCGACGTTACCACAATATTTATGCCGGCTATAACTGCCGTCTTGACGAGATTCAAGCTGCGATGCTACGGGTCAAGTTGCGCTATCTTGAACGTGAAAACGAGAGTAGGATGGCTGTGGCAAGAGCCTATGCCGAGGGCATTGATAATCCTTTGGTAAAGACTCCCGCCATCTTCCCTGGCATGAAGCAGATTTGGCACCAGTATGTTGTGCGTGTTGAGTGTCGTGATGCTTTCAGGACGTTTATGGAGGCTAATGGCGTGGGTACCGATATCCATTATGCCACTCCGCCCCACTTGCAACCTTGTTATCAGGAATTGCGTCATGCCCCACTGCCAGTGACCGAGCGCCTGGCCAACGAGGTAGTCTCTTTGCCCATAGCTCATCCGATAACCCCCGACGATGCTCGAGTGATTGCCGACATCATTAACCGCTATCGTTGACCCGCGTCGATCATGCTGAAACCTGGAATGAAACGGTTTGTAGTACTCTCGCTGCTGGCGTTGCTGCCAGCATTGCTGCTGGTCGCTTTTTATCTCGTCAGGGATCCGTTTCATGTCGTTAAGCCCTACAAGGGAGAAGCCTACAATCCTGGCGACACAATTGCCCTAACAACCAACTGGGGGTATGTCACCGTCGAGTCGTTCAAGTATTTTGACCCTAAGGGGCACTATGATTCCTTCATTTTCGGTTCGTCATTATCGGGCTATTACCTGATTAAGGATTGGGCACCGCATCTGCCTGCCGATTCGCGTCCTTTTCATTTCAATGCTTCACGTGAGACCTTGCACGGCATCTTCAACAAACTCAACTGGCTCACTAATCGAGGCGTGAAAATAAGAAATGCCCTTATCATCATGGAGGACGAGATGTTGCAGAGGCGTCCATATGATACTGATGTCCTTTTTGTCCAGCATCCTCAAACCACACGCGAGGTCTCGTGGTGGAAATTTCATCAACTCTATTTCAACGCCTATCGTCAGCCTGGATTGCTGGCCTATCTTCTAAGTCCCGGGACCATGACCCGGCGTGCGCTTGAAAAGGGGTATGCCACGACCGACATCACGACCCGCATCGAGCCCATCAATGAGGGTTACTATGCTTGGGCCGACTCAGTTATTGCAGTCAATCCCAGTGAGTTCTATACACCCGAGCATATAGCGAAATTCACCTTGCCGCTCAAGGAGATGCCCTGTAAGGAGAAGATTACGCCTGAGGTGGCGTCCCTTCTCAAGGAAATCAAGTCGGTGCTGGCTCGACAGGGAACTGATTACCACATCATCATCCCTCCTCATTATGGCTATGAGGCCATGGATAGCCGTGACCTGTACACAATGGAGCTGATCTTTGGCCCTGGACGCGTGCATGATTATAGCCGCGATGCCGAGATGGGCAGCAGCTTGTATCATTATTATGACGATGGGCATCTTGTGGCTCGGGACTGCGCGCTGCTCATGGATAGTGCCTATCATGCTGTCACGTTGCCCTCTCCCTACCTCAAAGGCCAGCCTTGAATGCGTGTCAGAAGAGACGCTAAATCCTTGTTTGATTTACCTTTTTGCACTTACCGCTCCAAGTATCAATGTCCAACCTCAGGATTTCCACGCGGTGGAACGATCCCATGGCATATTTCATACCTGTGGCTGTGTCGTCGGGCGACAGTTTCTCGAGCAGCAATTGCAATGCATGACGTTTTTCCTCGTCATATAGGTGGCGTGTGACGGTCCCGGTGAGCACTATGCTCTCATACTCGGTCGTGAATCGTGATGGCAGTAGATTGACCTTGCCCACCACACAGAACGAAACCCTCGAATCGTGTTCCAGACATTGCAACTTGCGCCCTTCGGGGGCACAATGCATGTAGATTGACCGGTCGCCATCCCATACATAGTTCATGGGCAGTCCATAGGGTGCTCCTTTGTCATCGCACATCGAGAGGACTCCCCACTCGGCAGTGCGCAACAATTCCACCGCCCGCCCAAGGTCGAGCAGGCGGTCCTGTCGTCTCACGGTTGTGTTGTCAAACTTCATTTATTTCAAGTACTGCCAGGACAGGTGTTGTGCCTTTTTAACGCTGGCCGGATCCTTGGCATTGATACCATATTTCTCGGCTGGCGGGATGACGACCCTGGTACCGGGCTTGATGTTGTTCGGGTTAGAGATTTTGTCCCTGTTTTCGTCATAAATGTAAACCCAGAACCAAGGGCTGCCGTAATGCTTCTCGGCGAGGGTGACAAGCACGATTTTGTCGGTCACGATATCGGTCACGACATCGGATTTTGTTTCCTTGACTGGTTCGGTGGCCTTGGCGGTTTCTTTTTTCTTCACGATCTTGTCTTTCTTGACCGGTTCGGCTTGCTGCTCGCGCTTTACGGGCTCGGTAGTGACGGTAGCGTCGGCGACGCTGTCGCTGTCGGCTACGGCAGTGATGCTTGAACCGTCTTTACCCTCGCCCTCGGTCTTGCCGTTGCAGCGTGAGAGTCCCCAGATGAGCAGTCCAGTGGTAAGGACTGCCAGCGCGATCCATAGCCATCGCTTGTATTTCCCGGTGTTCTGTTGCCGTGAAATCTGCTCCTCGGTGGGCGTGTAGGCGTTGCGAGGCTCGGGGCGGTAGAAGTACTCTTCTTTCTCTTCTTCGACAGGAGATGCCGCTGGAGCAGGAATTGGCTTGGCCTTAGCCGGTTGTGTCGATGGACCGTCAATGGGGGTTCCCATCAATGGCTTGACAACCTGGGGTTTGGGCTCCGGCTCGATGTGGGGCTCCGGTTGTGGCGTTACCACAGGCTCGGGCTTCGATTCGGGTTTTGAAGCCTCGACAGATTCCTTGTTGCTTGGCTTGACTGCAGGAGCCGATTCGATAGCAGGTATCTCGTTGGCATCGGGAATGGGAGGAGTCGGGATGTCGGGAGGTTTGGGTAAATCTCCAGCCTCTGGGAAATAAGACGGATACAATCGGTCAATCTCGTCCAGTTTCTCATCGGTGACAGCGTCATCCAGAAATACGGTCTCAAATTGTGCAAACGGCTGGTTTAATGCTTCGGCCAACGCTTTGTCGGGAGTGAAGGTCAGCTTGCTGTGTGCGCCGTCTTCGCTGGCCGATCCCTTGCGGGACTTGGCCTGTGTAACCTTGAAGGTGCCGATGCCCTTGATTTTCACATTCTCTCCATCAATGAGAGCTTGGGAAACGGTGCTGAAAAACTCACGCAGGAAGAGCTCACACATGCGCTTGGACGTCGATGTTGCCTGGGCCATGAGGTCAACCAGCTCGACAAATGTGATTTTGGTGTTCATATCGGTTTCCTCCTCCTTGGTGTTATTTCATTTTGGCCTTCAACACGTTACTGACCTTGAAACCCAGCACCACCTTGGGCGGAACGAGCATGCGCTTGCCAGTGCTGGGATGAATCATCACTCGCTCGTTGCGCTTCTTGGGCTCAAATGTGCCAAATCCAGGCACGACCACACTGTCCATCTCGCTGCAGCGGGTTTGCAGTAATCCCGCCAGAGCGTCAACCAGTTTGCTTACATCGGCTGTCGAGCGCCCCAGGTTGGTTGCAACGGTTTCTATCAGTTTCTTGTTATCCATGGGCAAATCCTTTCTATCAATCTGCAAAGTTATAGATATTTTTTGTCATTTGCTATTTTTCGATTAATTTTGTCATTTGTATTAACATTGACCTTAACGAACAACCAAACTGCAATAATTATTATGAGAAAAATCGTTATCCTGGACGGATATGCCGGCAATCCCGGCGACCTCTCGTGGGAGCCTATGAAGGCCTTGGCACCATGTGATATCTATGACTTTGGCACTGCCGACACCGTGCTTGAGCGGTGCCGTGATGCCGAGATGGTGTTGACCAACAAGGTCCCCATCACTGCCGACGCTATTGCGCAGTTGCCTGAGTTGAAGTACATCGGCGTAATGGCCACCGGCTTTAACGTTGTGGATGTTGCCGAGGCCACTCGCCGTGGCATTGTCGTCACCAACGTGCCTGCCTACAGCACCGACAGCGTGGCGCAGCTCGCCATCGCCCACCTGCTGAACATCTGCTGGCAGCCGCAGCACTATACCGACGAGGCCCGTGACCTCAAGTGGACCAACTGTGGCAGCTATGCCTATTTCAACACGCCGCTCATTGAGTTGGCTGGCAAGCAGATGGGCGTCGTGGGATTAGGAAACATCGGCAGTGCAGTTGCCCGCATCGCCCTGGCCATGAACATGCGCGTGATGGCCTATACCAGCAAGTCGCAAGACCAGCTGCCCGAGGGCATCGTCAAGGCTGAGAGCCTGGAACACTTGATGCGCACCAGCGACGTGCTCACCATGCACTGCCCGCTCAATGCCGACACCACAGGCATGATCCGCGCCGAGCATCTGGCGATGATGAAGAAAGGCTCCATCGTGCTGAATATGGCCCGTGGTGCCCTCATCGTTGAGCAGGACCTGGCCGACGCGTTGAACAGCGGCCATCTGTATGCTGCTGCCGTCGATTGCACCTCGGTTGAGCCACCCGCAGCCGACCATCCGTTGCTCACGGCCCGCAACTGCTACCTCACGCCGCACATCGGCTGGACCAGCTATGAGGCCCGCGTGCGCCTGATGGACGTCATTACCAGCAATGTGGCTGCCTATCTCAACGGCAACCCCGTCAATGTGGTCAACAAATAATATAATCTATACCAACTATAGCAACTATAAAAACTATATAATAATGAACGACAATATCAATGAGGCCCTGGCTTGGGCCGAGGGCACCCATTGTGCCATCACCGTGAGCGACCTGGAGGGGAAAGTGATTTTCATGAACGAGCGTTCGCGCGCCACCTTTGACAAGGAGGGGCGCACCATGCTGGGCCAGAACATGATGCCCTGCCACAGCGCCAAGTCGCAGGAGAAAATCCGTCACATGATTGAGACCGACACCGTCAACTGCTATACTATCGACAAGCAAGGCGTCAAGAAGATGATTTACCAGACACCCTGGCGTCGTGACGGCAAGGTGTGCGGCATGGTCGAGATCTCCATGGTCATCCCCGACGAGATGCCCCACTACATCCGCTAATCAATTAAATAACTTACTGCATGAGAACCTCTGCTGTCCGCTGCCAGAGGCAGTGATTTCTTGGTGATTTATCGGATAAAAATTTTCATTATTGTTTAGAATTTGCAAATTATCTGTAACTTTGCATTTTAAGAGCAACGAAGCATAGAATAATCACTTCGCAATACAAGATATGAGCAAGTACGAGATTCCTTTTTTGACTGCATGCATACGGGCATTTGGACGACGGTTTGACATGTCACGTCAAGCTGCTTTCCGTTATCTGCATGAGCATAAGGGTTTAGCTTTCTTGATTGAATTCTATGATGTAGAACATCTACAGTCAATGGACGAAACTATTGACGACCTGCTCATCATTTGTCAAAAGAATGGAGGAACCCTGGCATGATACTCTACCACGGCACAAATGCAGACATAAACTCAATAGACCTTTCAAAGGGATTAAAATACAAGGATTTCGGCAAGGGATTCTATTTGACGCCAAATCGAGAAACGGCAGTTCGCATGGCGAAAAAGAGGGCTCGGCTTTTTGCCGGAGCCGCAACGTTGATTACCTATGAATTTGACGAGTCTGCTTTGGAATCCGACTTGATTGTTAAGGTTTTTCCCGAAATTGCGAGTGTGGAATGGTTTCTGTTTGTGGATGCCAACCGTGACAGGAATAATATGCAACCGGTACATGACTATGATATTGTCATAGGACCAATTGCCGACGACGGAGTCGTCCTGCAACTGACTAATTACCGTGAAGGAATCTATTCTCCTGAAGAGGCAGCCAAATTGCTTCAGGATCGTTATCTTGATCAGCAATACTATTTTGGAACGGTTAAGGCACTAAGTTACCTTCATAAATCAAATGTTGAGGTGATATGAACCAGCCGACACACCATCAAATAGCGACCTATCTGACCGATTACGCCTTGAGCGAGCTGGTGAGATATGTGATGGAAGACATAAACTGTACCATTGAGCAGGCCATGGAGATTGTGTATAACTCTCCACTGATTCCCCTTTTGCAAGACGAGGAAAATGAACTCTATGTGCAAAGTCCGGCTTATTTATACGAACTGATGAATGGCTTTCAAGCATCTGAGTAAGGCATCAGTTTTCCGTTTTTTTTGTTTGTAACGATTAATTATAACAATGCTTTGTGTTCTTCGTGAGGAGGGCATGAAGTATTAGTTGTGTGCAGATGGTGCCCAAAAGTCCTCGATGAAACGCTGTTTTTGGGTCGTATTCTTGAATTAGAACACCAGTGCAACAGTAATTTGTCTTTTTCCGCTTGTTTAAATGTAACTTTGCATCAATCAATTTTTATTAACCTTTAAATTTTAGCCTTATGAGACAAAAAATCTTTCATTCAATGTTATTCATTGTGCTTTGCCTCGCATTTGCTGGTAATGCACTAGCACAACCGATTGTAGTCAACAACCAATTTGCCAAGAATGGGAAAAGCAGATTGATCAAGCCAGATATTGATTTGTCTAAGTACGAGAAACGAGTTCTGGAGAATGGTATGGAAATGTATAATGAGAAGAAAAATCAATACAGTTCCAAAAAGATAGGTGACGATGGCTATGCAACAGTCACTTTCAAATACCAATTTAACATAGCGGACTATTGGCCTAATGGGTGTGTTATTGTTTATGGTGATAACATTGACAGAACTGTATTTTGGGGGAATATTGATTATGAGAATGGTATATTTAGTGATATTGTTTGCCAATTACCAAAAGGCAAATGTGACGTCTGTGCACCAGCTTTGCCACGAAAAGATGGTATTGAAATTGGTGGCATGACTTACAAGATATTTGAACAGTTAACGATTAATCAAGATACAACAATCATTGTAAATTTTGATGACTGCACAAATCAATATATTATTAAAACAATTAACCCCGATGGTGAAGAAGCAAAACTCGATATATACAAAAGAAATGAGAATTATGAGGTAGAAGATACGATTAAAGGGAACATCAATTCTTTAGCCGATCGCATTTCCCTTATCTTAAAAGGTTCTGGTGTAATATTGAATTATATTGTTTTTGCAGATTATGAATGGTATGGTCAGAAAAGGAGCACAGTTTTTATTAACAACGTGAGCGATAGATATAAAATTGGGGCTTTAAGAATGATCAGCGATAGCTCTAACCTGTATGTGATAAAAAACGAAACTCAAACAATGAGTGAGTATGTTCTTCAAAATGATGCAAGTAATTATATCATATATGAAGAAAAGTTTGAACCTTCATTATCACACAACCTGAATGGCGATGGCGTTTTGAGTGTTGTTGCTAAACCTATTATCGATAAAATTGAGGATATCGGAATTACTTATGGACCTGTTCCTGGTTTGGACTGCACTGCAAGGGTCTACATTGATGCAGCAAAAGAGGAATCTAACGAAAAAGGGGAATACGATGTGTTAGTAAAACCAATATTTGGTGACAAAATTAAAACACAAATCTTTAATTACCAGTGGGAAGACGAAAATGGAGATGTTGTCACTGAATCAGATACTACTTATGATTATTTAGATATTTGTGGCCTTCCAGTGATGGTTAACAGTAATAAGGAAATTGAATATGTTAATACTGGTTTAGATTTAAATGATGGAAGTGCCGCTTTCAAAGTTCCTGAAGGAGGTGGTGATATTATATCTTATCCTGGACATCCACATTTCTCATATCTTAAAGGCCAAAAGAAAATGGAATATGGCTCAAGTTGCCCGATCAATATAATAATGGCTCAAACAACATTAATTGGTAGTTTCAAGTTAATGCTTTTAGAGTGTGGTTATATTGGCCGTTATGGTGAACTTAGAAATGTGGATTGTGATGCATTGCAAACAGAGGTTAGATATAACGATGAGATAATATGCGATGATTACAATACTTTATCGAGAGACTTGATAAACTTTACTTTTCAAGGTAATCCCGATGGAGTGTTCACTGCTAATTTTGTCAATCAAAACATGATTGTTGACGGCTTACAGGGAAAGAATGTGACAAACGTTTATTTTGATCAGCGACAGGATGATTGTACGGCACCTACACTGCAAATGCTTCTGTTTAAAGACTCTCAAGGTGATATCATCGATCGCTTTGAAACGGCCGATGATGGATTCCTTGAATTCGCTGGTGGGGATTTCAATTATCAAAGTGACATGGAGACATATAATACCTGGTACGACTGCAAACCACAGACAGTAGAGGTGTCCTATTCTCCCTATTGCGCCGATGATTGGGCTCCACTTGAAGTGAATGAGATTCCCGAGGAATACTACATGCCAGGATTTGGCTACTTCTACCGTGGCTCGTTGAAGGATGTGACGGGTGTTGGAGAGAAAGGATGGTTTGACCTGAAGATCAAGCTGACTGACCTCTCAGGCAACTGGCAGGAGCAAGTGATTTCGCCCGCCTTCCGCATCGGTGATGGTACCCAGACAGGCATCAAGACTGTCAACAGTGACACCGCTACCGAAGTGGCCCGTTACACTATCGACGGTCGTGCACTTAACGCACCTCAATCTGGCGTCAACATCGTCAAGATGAGCGACGGCACCGTCAAGAAAGTGCTTGTTAAGTAATATCATTATCAACAAAAGTCATGGGCTGACCTATACTCACGGGCCAGCCCTTTTTCTTCTTTTGTTATTATTTTGTCCATGATAGTTGCTAATTTAAATAGAAGTATTACCTTTATAGCGGGATTAGTCCACCTTCTACCGGCAGCTCAAGCTGAATTCCGGGGAGTCCAGGGTAATCCTTTTTTTGTTTTATTGTAATCCGTATAGCCTTATGAAAGATAACCAGGATGCCAATTTGTGAAATTCGATTAATTTGTGGACTTTGTTGTTTGATTTTTTTGTATCTTTGTAGGAGATATTGATCAGCATTGACATGATATTTAAGCGATACATTATCATAATAGTAGTGGTCATATGTACTACCTTATCAGGTTTTGCTCGTGATACCGATAACAAGACTTTTAACCGGTTTTACCATCTATCACCCAAGGAGTTTACCGATCAACTCAATTACTATATTTTGCATAATCAATTAGACAGTGCCATGATGTGTGCCAACATCCAAGCCAGCAAATATGACAAGGGAAAACTCACAACAATGGAGAAAAAGGCATGTTGCATTGCGTTCCGATTTATAGGATTGGAATATCTTCTAAGTTCTTATGATTATCAGATTGCCTACGAGAACTTCTTAAAAGCAGAACAAATAGCTGATAACTATGGATTTGAGCCATTGGGAACTCAGATTGCAATAGAGAAACCAATTTTCATAGCCACACGCAACTATTTGGAGAACAATTTTGTCTATAATAAGACCGTTACCGATGGTTTCAAAAAAGCCTTCTATCGCGCACTAGACAAAGCCCAAAATGACATTGGTGTTTATATGACCATGGTTGGGTTAGCAGGATCAAATCTGTTTTATCTTGCCTTAAAGTTTGATAAAACTAAAGAGGTGGCTAACGAAGCCATAGCATATTGTGAGTCTCAAAAGCATCATGGAAATAGTGTCACAATTCCTGAAGCAGATATTCTTTATCATGCGATAGTTTTTTATAATGCTGGAAACTTTAATAAATCGCTTGAGATTTTACAGACATCGGTTAATCGTCTTTCTTATTCTAATGATTTGGACTTTATCCAGGCGCAATCAATGGTTAAAATTGCCCAGTATGCCGTATTGCTTAAATGCGGGAAAAGGTCTGAGGCGTTGAAGCTGTTGCTGCAACATGAGCAGTTCATGCGTGAAAACGATATGTCTTTTGAACAGTTAGAGGCGTTGCAACTCATCAAGCAACACTATGAAGTGGATGGTAATGAGGCGCTTGCCAACAAATATGCCCTGTTGTACTATACCACCAAGGATGAATTTATCAACAAGAACCGTGTGGGCAAGATGGACCAGGCAAAACTCAACCTGGAACTGGAGCAGACGCGTGAGCGCATCCGCGAGATGAGTTACCGACAGCGGATGCAGTCATTATTGTTGTGGAGTGCCGTCATCATCGCCCTGTTGGCGCTAACAATCCTCGGGGTGCTCTATGCCAACTATCGCAAGACTAAACGCACAAACCGCCTGCTGTACGAAAAGAACATCGCCTTGCTCAACGAGGGCAAGGATCTGCGTCCAGCAACAGCCGAGAGCTCAGAGAAACCTGCACAAGAGGAGCCCACGCAGGCCGACATGGAGCTGATGGAGAAAATCACGGCGTTGATGGAATCTTCTCCCGAGGTGTTTACTGAGGCTTTCTCACTCAACCGCCTTGCCGAACTGGTTAGCAGCAACAGTAAGTACGTGTCCCGTGCCATCAATCTGTGCAAGCGGTGCAACTTTAGTGTATTGCTGAACGAGTATCGCATTAAAGAGGCCTGCCGTCGTCTGATTAATTCTGAAGAATACGGCAATTATACCATCGAGGGCATTGCAAATAGCGTTGGCTATAAATCACGCAGTAATTTCACGACCATTTTCAAGGAAAATGTTGGACTCACCCCATCGGCATTCCAAAAACTCAGTCAAAACGGAGAAACCAACGTGGCTAAACCTTAGACCAACAGGCCCCTTTAAGAAAAACAAGAAGTACAAAAAACACGATGTGATGCAGATGCATTTGTATTTGTTGTGCTTCTTGTTTTCAAAAGGTGTCGGTCTTATTTCTTGCGGTGAGCAATCCCCCGACGAGATGCCCCACTACATCCGCGGTTAGTCAGCGCTTGCTGCCGGCTTTTTGACATTGCGTCCCGCTTCCAGAATGGGCAGGTTGCCCTCGGTGGGGATGTAGATGACCGTCTTGTCGTTGAGGTTGGTCTGCTGGCGCACCCACAGGTACTGGATGTATGTGGGCGTGAGGCTGCCGTTTTCGATCTCGATGGCCTTGGCGGCTCCCTTGGCACGCTCGATCTCGGCCTGGGCATTCAGCTTCTCGGCTTCGAGGTTGGCGCGGGCCTCCTCAATCTTGATTTTGCGGTTCTGCTCGGCTTTGGCAAACTCGGCTTTTCCGGCCATTTCCTGTTGCCAAACCTTGTAGCGCGGATAGCCAAACATGATGGCTGCAATGATGACGAGCACAATCAGGCCGATGACCGAAATGCCAACGGCGGTCTGCATCGTTTCGGATTGTTTTGTCATAGTCTTGTGATATTGTTGAAAGGTTATTATTTTTTGCGGTGGGCAATGAGGTATTGGCCGATTTGGACGGCGTTGAGGGCGGCACCCTTCTTGATCTGGTCACCGCACAGCCAGAAGGTCAGGCCGTTGTCGCTGCTGGTATCGACACGGATGCGTCCCACATACACGGGATCCTTGCCCGAGCAGTCGATGGGCATGGGGTAGCGGTTGCTGCGCGGGTCATCCACGACGACAACGCCAGGGGCCAACTGCAGGGCGGCACGGGCCTCCTCGGGGGTAATGGGCTTCTCGCACTCGATCCACACGGCCTCGCTATGGGCGCGCATCACGGGAACGCGCACGCAGGTGGCGCTCACACGGATGTCGCTGTGCATGATCTTGCAGGTCTCTTTCACCATCTTCATCTCCTCGCGGGTGTAATCGTTGTCCTGGAAGATGTCGATGTGAGGAATGACATTGTAGGCCAACTCGTGCTGGAAGTGGCGCACGGTCAGTTCCTCCTTGCCCACGGCGATTTCGCTGGTCTGCAGGGCCAACTCATACATGGCCTCCATGCCGGCACCGCTGGCGGCCTGATAGGTAGCCACCTGCACATTCTTGATGTGTGACAGGTCATCGAGCGGCTTCAACGCAACCACCATGATGATGGTCGAGCAGTTGGGGTTGGCAATGATGTTGCGGGGAGTGTTCAATGCATCCTCGCCGTTCACCTCGGGCACCACCAGAGGCACATCGTCGTCCATGCGGAAGGCACTGCTGTTGTCAATCATGATGCAGCCATGCTTGGTGATGGTGGGGGCAAACTCGCGGGCAGGCCCAGCCCCCATTGCAACGAAGGCAATGTCGATATCCTTAAAGTCATCGTTATGTTGCAGGAGCTTGACCACATGGTCCTTGCCACGGAATGTAAAAATGCGTCCGGCACTGCGTTCCGAGCCAAACAACACGAGTTCAGTAACAGGGAAGTTCTGTTCATCGAGGACACGCATGAATTCCTGTCCCACAGCGCCGCTGGCGCCAACAATCGCAACCTTCATTTTATGCTTAGAGTTTAGAATTATTATATCGCGTTTTGGTTATACAAATTTTGTGCCAACATGGGCTCATCGAGTGATGTGTGTGCCCTTATCGGCCTGTCCAAGTTGGCTTGGGCATGTGATGATGACTTCCTTCACGCCATGGTCAACGGCCTTGAAGGCATTGTCCACCTTGTTGTCAAACCAGTCCTTGATGATGTCCATGTCGCGCAGGGTCTTGTACTGCGTGCGGCGCAGGTTGGCCACGGCACTGTCGGGGTCTTGCGGATTGAGCAACACACCTTTTTTCTCAAAGCAGTAGATGAGCGTGATGTCAAAGCGCAAGGCCAATGCGCGGGCAATTTCGGCAGCCAGTGCATCGGTCTCGTTGAAGAGCAGGTTGCCGCGCCCGTCATGGGTGATGGGAGCCAGTACAGGCACGATGCCGAGGTTGAGAAGTTGAGCGATAGCCTCGGTGTTGACGTGGCGCACTTGGCCGGTATCACCCAGTTTGCCGTCTGGCAGCTTGACGCTGGTAATGAGATTCATGTCGGCACCAGTCAAGCCCAAGGCGTTGACTTTGTTTCCCTGCAGCAGCGACACGAACAATCGGCTCACCAGGCCGCCATAGACCATGGTGAGCAGCTTGAGGGTGCCGGCGTCAACCACGGGCCGGTCGTTGATAATCTTGGTTTTGATGCCCATCTTGTTGCCTATTTCCTGTGCCATCATGTTGCCACTGAAGATGAGCATCTTCTTGCCCTTGATACCTGAAAACGCCTTGATGAATGTGCGCAGTTCGTCGGCTTTCTCGACAATCTTGCCACTCACCTTGACAATAGTGAATTTCTCGTTCATCTATCTGTGTTTAGTAATGAATTTTCTAATGACAAAAAACAAGGAGAGAATTCCTTAAAGATAAGTAGTTATGCATCGGAGGAGATGATGCGGAGAGAGGAATGATTAACTCTCGGCAAACTCCATGAGGTAGGCCTTGATGAAGTCGTCAAGGTCACCGTCCATCACGCCGCCCACGTCGCTGGTCTGGTGGTTGGTGCGGTGGTCCTTCACGCGGCGGTCGTCAAACACGTAGCTGCGTATCTGGCTGCCCCATTCAATCTTCTTCTTGCTGTCCTCGACTTTGCGCTGTTCTTCCTGGCGGTGTTGCAGCTCCTTGTTGTAGAGGATGGAACGCAGGTTGCGCAGGGCGTTCTCGCGGTTCTTGGGCTGGTCGCGGGTCTCGGTGTTCTCGACCAGGATTTCCTCTTCTTCACCCGTGTAGGGGTCCTTGTATTGGTAGCGCACGCGCACGCCCGATTCCACCTTGTTCACGTTCTGTCCACCGGCACCGCCACTGCGGAAGGTGTCCCACGAGATGCGAGCCGGATCAAGTGTGATCTCAATCGTGTCATCGACCAGTGGAGTGACAAATACCGAGGCAAACGAGGTCATGCGCTTGCCCTGGGCATTGTAAGGCGAGACGCGCACCAGGCGGTGGACGCCGTTCTCGCTCTTGAGGTAGCCGTAGGCAAAGTCGCCCTCGATGCTGATGGTCACGCTCTTGATTCCGGCCTCGTCTCCATCTATAAGGTGCTCAATCGAGGTCTTGTAGCCATGGCGCTCGCACCAGCGCAGATACATGCGCATCAGCATCGAAGCCCAATCCTGGCTCTCGGTGCCGCCGGCTCCCGAGTTGATCTTGAGGATGGCGTCCATCTTGTCCTCGTCGTGGCGCAGCATGTTGCGCAGTTCCATCTTTTCGAGCATGGTCAATGCTTTGCTGTATAGGCCGTCGAGTTCGCTTTCCTCGACCAGACCTTCCTTGACAAAGTCGAACCCGGTTGCCACCTCGTCGACGGCAAGCTCGACTTCCTCGCAGCCGTTAATCCAGTTGCGAAGCGACTTGATTTTTTTCATTTGGGCCTCGGCAGCCTTCTGGTCCTGCCAGAAGTCGGGCACATGGGTGCGCAGTTCCTCTTCCTCGACCTCGATTTTCTTGCCATCGATGTCGAGATAGCGCTTGAGGTCATCTTTGCGTTGTTGTAATTCCTTGAGTTGTTCTTGGGTAATCATTATTCTTGCTTGTCTTTTTTCTTGCGGTAGTCGGCGGCATACATCGCGTCGATGAGCGGTGCATATCGCTTGTTGATGACAGGGCGGCGAATCTTTAATGTGTTGGTGAGCTCACCGTTTTCCACTGTGAAGGCCTTGGGTAGCAGTACAAAACGCTTGATTTGTTCATAGCTGGCCAAGCCTTTCTGGTAGTCGTTGATGCGCTCTTCAATCATCTTGCGGATGTCCACATTGTTGACGAGGTCCTCGATTGTGCGGTGCTCGATATGTTTCTTGTCGGCATAGGCCTTCAACTCCTCAAAATCGGGGACGATGAGTGCTGACACATACTTGCGACCATCACCGATGACGGCCACCTGCTCAATGTATTTATCCTGGCCAAGCAAGGTCTCGAGCACTTGCGGTGCAATATACTTGCCGTTGCTGGTCTTGTACAAATCCTTAAGGCGCTCGGTGAGGATAATCTCACCTGTCGGTGCCAGTTCACCGCAGTCACCGGTGTGGAACCAACCGTCGTTGTCGATGGCCTGGGCAGTCTCTTCGGGTTTATTGTAATATCCTTTCATTACGGTGGGCCCCTTGACCAGGATCTCGTTCTGGTCGCCAATCTTGACCTGGAGGCTCGAGATGGGCATACCTACGGTGCCGAGTGTCCAGTTGGGCTCAGTAAAGAAGCTGACCGAGGCATTGGTCTCGCTCAGGCCATAGCCGATGCAGATATTGATGCCAACGGCATGCAGGAACTCGGTAATGTTGTCGCTCAGCATGGCACCCGCTGTGGGGAACAGCTTGCCGTCGGTGACACCGATGGCACCACGCAGTTTGCTGAACACTTTTTTCTCAAAGTACTGGTACTGCTTCTCGATAACGGCAGGGGCTTTCTTGCCCACACGGGCATACTTCATGTTCCTGATCTTGCCCACGCGTATCGCTTGCTTGACCATCATGCGCACCACGGGCTTAGCATTAGAGAGGTTGTCCTTGATGGCAGTATATACCTTTTCCCAAAAACGGGGCACACTGCACATGTAATTGGGCTGAACCTCCTTGACGGCACGTTGGATTTCCTTGGTACTGTAGTTGATGGCAACGCGTATGCCACTGATGAGGCACACCATTGTCCATCCCAGTTCAAACACGTGACTGAAGGGCAGGAAACTCAGCGATATGTCAGTCTTGTCATCGATGATGGAAGCAAATCGCTCAATATGCGCGTCCATCGCCGAACTCATGTTGCTGTGGGTAAGCATCACGCCCTTGGGCACGCCGGTTGTCCCTGATGTGTAAATCAGATACATGGTGTCCTCGGGCTCTCCCCACTGCTTGCGGGAAGCAAGTTCCGAGAGCACGTCCTTGCTCAGCTTGTCGCCGGTACACAGGAATTCCTCCCACGTCAATGACGTTTTGTCGTCATTGTCATGCTTGACTGCGGGATTGAGGGTCACGATGAATTTAAGCGTCGGGCACTCGTTGATGACTTGGCGCGCAATGTCATACTGTCCCTGGTCTCCGGCAAACAGGATGACAGCACCCGAGTCCTTGACGATGTAGGCAACCTCGTCGCGGCTGCTCGTGGCATAGATAGGGACGGGAATTGCCCGATTGTAGAAAGCACCGAAGTGGGTGATCAATACCTCGGGGCAATTCTGAGTGAAGATGCAAACTCGACCCTGAGGCTCGACTCCTCCCATCAGGAGCGCGCCTGCTGCACGGTCTATCTGTTCACTGAAGCCATTCCACGTCAATGATGACCACACTTGGGTTTCATAGTCGCGGAATCGCAAAGCCTCACGCTCACCATACTTGGCGCGTTGACTGGGAATCAGTTCGACAAATCTGTTCATAGGCAAGATGATTTGTTAATCAGGTATAGACCTGAATAAAGTTTCCAATTTGCAAAGGTACAAAAAATAAGCAAAATAGCCGCGTTTGCGGGCAAAAACCTCAGGTTTTTATTTCGGCCACTTTCACGGTCACCTTTCCGATTGCTGCTTCCCTGGGTGAATCATAAGTGAACGATGCATAGTTTTGGCCGTGAATTGCATTTAGATTTTGTAATGGCGTGATTATTGTTAAAAACCTGATTGATAGTGTGTTTTTTGTTATGAAAAGTTAGATTTTTTGCTTGAAACGAAATGTGAACGTTTTTTATGTGTAATTTTGTAAAAATCCAACTCGATAATAATGATAATCAAAATGAAACGAATGTTTTTTCTGTTTGCCCTGGTAATGGTGGCAGTGAGCTCGGTGGCGGCAATCTATGAGCCCTCGCTCTCGAGTGATGACGAAGTGTGTGTGTTCTTTGAGGCCAACAGCACAGTAACCGATGTCCCCAAGATTTGGGTCTGGGCCGGCAATACTGGCGGCAGTAGTTATGTGGGCATGGATTGGCCGGGTCCATCAATGACTTATATGGGTGATACTCAGAGTGGTAATAAGATATACAAGTGGACCTATACTGGAAGCCTTACAACACCCACGGGCCTGATTTTCACCTGGAACAGCGAGTCGGGACGTTTTGAAGGTTCATATACCAATCATGGCTACTATGTGATGGGGCAACTGACCAAAGTGGTGGGGGCAGCCGAGAGTACATTCGTTCCCAATCAGCATGTTATCTATCAGCTTGATTTGTATAACTTTACTTCTCAAGGAACCCTTGCTGCAGCACAGCAACGGTTGGATTATTTGAAGGATCTGGGCATTGATATCATTTGGCTCATGCCCATTCATCCCCGTGGCGTGCAGGGACGCATCGGCACGTTGGGCAGCCCGTACGCGCCTCGCGATTATCATGCAGTGAACAGCGATTTTGGCACCATCGCCGACCTGCAGTCGTTTGTCGCTGAGGCCCACCAGCGCGGGATGCAGGTGTGGCTCGATTGGGTAGCTAATCACACGGCCAAGGACAATGTGTGGATCACGCAGCACCGAGAGTATTATAACTCTACACTCACGAGCCCCAACGGCTATGGCGATGTCTATCAGCTGGACTATAGCAAGGAGGCCACCCAAGTGGCGATGATCGAGGCCATGCAATACTGGATTGACCAGGCTGATATCGACGGTTTCCGCTGTGATTACATCAGCAGCAACACGATACCCACTGCTTTCTGGACTCGCGCCATCAAGGCTTTGAAAGAGTACAAGCCCGGCAAAACAATCACCATGTTGGGCGAGGGTGATATGGCCAACAGTGTGCAGCGGCTGCTCGTTTGCGGCTGGGACTATGACTACGCCTGGGGATTTCAGTCGTCATTGGTCAATAACCAGAACAATCCCGCTGGTGTGCTCAACCAGTGCCGTAATCTCGTGAGCGACCTGCGTTTTACCAACATCAGCCGCATGGTGTATCTCACCAACCACGATCAGAACTACGAGAGTTCAATGTCGGCACAATATGGCAACAATGCCTATGCGTTCACGGTATTAACGTTCACCTTGTACGGAATGCCCCTGCTATATAATGGCCAGGAGACGGGCTACCTGATGTCGCGCAAACTCGACTATTTCAACCGCACACCCATCAACTGGAATACCGTGGACAGTAAGATGTTGAATACCGTCAAGGCCTTAACGCAACTCAAGCACAGTTGCGATGCGTTCATCGACAATGGGGACCGTGCCGTCGAGGTTACATTCCACACCACGGGCAACAGCAACCTGCTGGCCTTTACCCGCCATCACAACAATCAGACGGCTCTTGTGGTGCTCAATTTGGGAACAAGTACACTTAATACTGTGGTGACTGGTCTTGAGGCAGGGCAGTGGAAACTGGCTGTCGATGTTGACAATATAGCGGCAGGCTTGACAGCCACCCCTGTGACCCTGAACAGCACTCAGAGCTTTTCGGTGCCAGCCGGAGGCTACAAGGTCTATTACAAGGGTGAGCCCTACAAGCCGTTCATCTTGGGCGACATTAATGGCGATGGCGAGGTGAATGTTGCTGACATTTCACAATTGATTGACATCATCCTGAGTACCGATGACTGGACTGACGCCCTGGATGTTTGGGATGTCAATAATGACCATGAGATCAATGTTAGCGACGTCACCACGTTGATTGACATTGTGTTAAGTAATTGATACATGCTGCTTTAAGAAAAAGTGAAGTAAGATGACATGAGGCGTTGTTTAATCACTATTTTGTCAGTAGGCCTGTGTGCCTCATTTATGTTAGGGGCAACGGGCTCTTTCACTCGGTTGGACAGCTTGATCGCTGCCCAGCCGCAGATTATTGCTGTGAAAGAGGCAAGGCTATCGGCGATGAAGGCTGGTCTGCGCAAACTTGACAAGCCTGGCGAAAGATATGCGGCCTACCGCGATTTATATGAGGAATATGCGGCTTATCAGTATGATTCGGCTTATGCCTGCGTGAGTGAGTGCCTGCGTTTAGCCAGGTCGGTTGGTGACAAGGCCCTGGTGAACGAGTCGCTCCTGAATTTGGCACACATCCTATCAACAGCGTGCCTCATGGACAAGGCCCAGCTGACCATCAACGAGATAGACACCACTTGCTTGAGCGCCGATCAACTCATCCAGTATCATCGCACCCAGACCGACCTGCTCATCTATCAGGCCGAGTACATGCAAGGAACGCAGTATGGAACCGAGTATGTACAACGCCTTGTGGACCTGAGGCGCAGTATCACAGGTATTGCCGTTGCCCATGACAATGTCAACTATCAGATCACACTTGCCGAGTGCATGGCCGACAATGGCCAGCATGATCAGGCAATCGCGATGCTATCCAACTTGTTGAGGAATTACCATAGTGGGGAACGTATCTATTCCATCATCACGAGCACCATGTCGTTCCATTACTCCCAACTGGGCGACAAGGGGCACCAGATGCAGTATCTGATTAAGAGTGCCGAGAGCGACCTGGAGGGCTGCATCCGCGAGAACACCTCGCTCAGGGCGATTGCCGACCGCCTGTTTGACGAGGGAGACATCGACCGCGCCTACCGGTACATGCGTGCTGCGGTGGACGATGCCAATTTTTATGGTACGCGCCTGCGCAACATCCAGGCTTCACGCATTGTGCCTAAAATCCTGAGTGCCTATCAGACCAAGCAGGAGCGCAATCACCGCAACATGATGTGGCTGTTGATCCTTATGTCGGTCATCAGCCTGTTGCTGGTGGTGGGCGTGATTGCCATCTACCAGTTGTTGAAACGATATCGCCGCCTCAATGAGCAAAAGAAGCTGATGAACGAGCAGTTGCGGCAGGTTAACAGCCGCTTGGGGGATACTGTGGAACAGCTGCATGAGACCAACGGGTTGCTGCGTGAGCGCGAGAAACTGAAGGAAGAGTATATCGCGCGTTTCTTGACATTATCAAGTCGTTTCATCGATCGTGGCGAGGAGCAGCGCAAGGCCATGTATCGCCTGTATCGCGACCGCAAGACCGAGGATCTGGCGCGCGAGCTGAAAAGCGCCCGCTTTGGCAATGAAAACGCCCAGTTGTTCTATGAGAACTTCGACAATGCTTTCTTGAACATCTATCCCAACTTTGTCAACGAGGTGAACAAGCTGCTGCAAGAGGGCGGTAAAATCGAAGTCAAGCAAAGTAAGCGTCTGACTACCGAGTCGCGCGTGCTGGCACTTATCCGCATTGGCATCACCGACAATCAAAGTATCGCCAACATTTTGCGTGCAAGCCTTACCACAATTTATACTTACCGTTCCAAGCTCAAAGCACGAGCCCTAAGCAAAGAGGACTTTGAGGCCCAAGTCAAGTCCATTGACTGTTAGGCTTCACTGTGATCTGTTGCGAGTCAGAGCATCAAGAGATTACTCATTGGGGGATTCTTGATGCTTTTTTTTGTGCCTAACGATGGTTTGAATGAGGTGAGCGAAGAAAGAACGCAATTTGATTTTTGCTGGATTGAATTTGTGCTAAATTGCTGATTCTTAAATATCTAAATCTGAATCAATGTTAGATTCTTGTTTGATGTCCTTTTGTGGCTATCACATGCATGTTATCTTTGCGATGCTGACAGCTATTGTTTTTTTTATGGCAGTACATTACCAGATTAACCTAAATTATAATTTAAATTTTTATTGAAAATGAAGAAATGTAGAACAGGATTGCTGCAACGTGCACTACTGGTGTGCGCTGCATTGATGTTTGCCCTGGGCATTTCGGCACAGACGATGACTGTGACTGGCCACATCGTGGATGAGGCCGGCGAGGATCTGATAGGTGCCAGTGTTGCAGTCAAGGGCACGTCTCTCGGAAGCGTTACCGATTTTGATGGCCGTTTCACCATCGAGAACGCTCCCAGTAACGGAACTCTGGTCATCTCTTACATCGGTTTTGAGACCCAGGAAGTGACCATTAACGGTCAGAGTAATTTTGAGATAACGCTGGCCGAGGAGCGTTCCCAGCTTAACGAGGTGGTGGTCGTAGGCTATGGCTCGCTGGCCAAAAAGGAAATCTCAAGTTCGGTTGTGCAAATCGACAAGAAGCAGTTCAATCAAGGTGCAGCCAGCGACCCGCTGGCCCTTGTCGCTGGTAAGGTTGCCGGCTTGAATGTAAGCACCGCTGCTGCTGCTAACCCAAACTCGATGACCGACTTCCAGGTGCGTGGCGCAGGGTCTCTCACAGCTTCCAATGGCCCGCTTATCGTCATCGACGGCATCGCCGGCGGTGACCTGCGCAACATTGCCACCCAGGACGTCGAGAGCATCACGGTTCTCAAGGATGCCGGCTCGGCTGCCATCTATGGCACCCGTGGTGCCAACGGTGTAATTCTGGTGACGACCAAGAAGGGTGCAGGTGCACCTGGCGTGACTACTGTGACCTATGACAGCTACATTGCTGCCAACTTTGCTAAGTCCAAGCCTCGGATCCTCACCACCGATGAATTCCGTCGTTCCCGTCGAGGACAGGATTATGGTGGCGACACCAATTGGTGGGACGAGATAACCCGCCCCATGAGCTATAACCTGAACCAGTATTTGTCGATTGACAGTTCGACCAAGAACGGTTACTTTGGCGCTTCGGTCAACTACAAGCGTGGTAATGGTCTGGACATCGTGTCGGGGCGTGAAGAATATGGCGCTCGCTTTGTGGGTGAGCAGCGCGTGCTGAACAACTTCTTGCAGTTTAACGCATCGCTGTCGGGCCGCAAGGTGCACGAGAAATGGGGCAATGACGGTCTGTTTGACACTGCGTTGACGATGAACCCCACGATTCCCGTGTTCAACGAGGACGGTTCTTATTTTCAGCCCAATAGCCCCACCGACATCCATAACCCGGTGAATGACTTGAAAAATAATGTGAGCAACGGTGACCGCGTCTATTTGTTGGGCAATGGCGACATGAAGGTCAATCTCATTCAGACCGACCGCCATTACTTGAACACCTCGATCAGCTATGCCTTGCAATACAACGACTTGAAATCCAACTTCTATACCCCCAGCACTTCAAGTGAAAGTTACTGGAATGGCTATGCCGGACGAGCAAATATCAACTACCAGAAGTGGTGGACCAATCGTTTGGAGTGGCTTGGCAATTACACGCTGACGCTCGACGATCATCAACTTAAAGCCGTTGTCGGTTACTCGTGGGAACGCACCCGCTGGGAGCAGAGCGGAAATGAGAATATGGGCTTTGTCTATGACAGCATGAGTTATCATGGCATTGGCAACGGTACCTATCTGCGTGAAGGCAAGGCAAACCTGTGGTCAGGTTCGTCTGAATCGACGCTAATCGGCTTCTTTGGCCGTTTGAACTATAACTACCACGACATGTTGTTTGCAGCGGCGTCGATGCGTCGTGAGGGTAGCACCAAGTTCGGCGTGAACAGGAAGTGGGGTACTTTCCCCTCGGTTTCACTGGCTTGGGAAATCACGCGCACCCCATTTGCCGAGGGGCTGGCACGCTCTTTTCAGAGTTTGAAACCCCGCATCTCCTATGGCGTGACTGGACGCAGCGACTTCAATGCCTATCAGTCGCTCTCGACCTATAGCGGTTATGGAGCCTATTATATCGATGGGGAATGGATCAACGGATATGCCCCCTCGGTCAATGCAAATCCCGACCTGGCGTGGGAGAAATCGACAGCCTTCAACGTGGGTGTTGATTTTGTGACGCTCGACAGCCGCCTGCGAGGTAGTGTTGAATACTACGACCGCCGTTCACAGGACCTGCTCTATAATTACACTGCACCTCAACCCCCGTTCATCTACAATTCCATCCTTGTGAATGTGGGAACTACCAAGAATACAGGTGTCGAGGTCGTTCTCGACTATGATGTGCTGACCCAGACTGCCCTGAAGTGGACTACCGGCATCAACTGGAGCATGGGCAAGACCAAACTCACTAAGCTTTCGAGCGACGTTTACCGGATGAGTTATCTGGATCTGTACCGTAAACCCGGCGTTGGTACCAGTGAGTACTTCTTCCGTGTTGAGGAAGGTGGCACCATTGGCCAGTATTATGGCTTTGAGCACGCCGGCATCGACGAGAATGGCCTGTTGCTGGTCTATGATAATGATGGCAACGCTATCCCCGCTGCACAGGCCGATCCTGCCTACAAGCGCAACATTGGCAACGGTGCTCCCAAGCACTTCCTTGCATGGACCAATACCTTCACGTGGAACAACTGGGATCTGAGCATGCTCATGCGTGGAGCCTTTGGCTACAAGATCTTCAACATGCGTCGTTATGGCATGGGTCTCAAGGGTTGTGGAACCGATAACGTGCTTGCCAGTGCTTATACCGATTATGCCGACGTCAACGCTGGCGGTAGCATTATCTCGAGCTATTTCCTTGAGAACGGAGACTACTTCAAACTCGATAACGTGACTCTGGGCTATACCTTCAGCCCTCAAAAGCGTAACCTGCTCGAGAGCCTGCGTGTCTATCTGTCGGCCAAGAACCTGTTTACCCTCACGGGTTACAAGGGCAATGACCCCTCGATTGTGACATCGACTGGCATCACCCCGGGTATTGATACCAATAGTGCCTATCCCCAGGCCTTCCAGTTTACCCTGGGCGTGACAATCCGTTTCCACTAAACCTTATATAGACAAATGATTATGAAAGATTTTAAATATATCATCATAGCGATTGCAGTGAGCGTGCTGGGTCTGGTGTCGTGTACCGACCTCGATGAGAAAGTGAACGACCGTATCGACGCCACTGTGTACTATCAGAACGAAGCAAGTGTCAAGGGGGCCGTGGCCGCTATCTACAACCAGACGTCATCAACCCTTGCAGGCGAGAACTTCTTCCACTTGAGCGAGTATCCTGCCGACCAGCTCACTTGGCGCGTGTGGAACGGTGGCCAGTGGGGATGGGACGAGGCCATGAAGACTGTGCTCTCGTGGCACAACTGGAATAGTGAGTCCACCATTATCCAGAATGCATGGTCTGGTGCTTGGACAGCTGTAGGCCTGGCCAATCTGTTGCTCAACGACCTGGAGACCCTAAATGCCGAGGACCTGGGTATGTCGCAAGGCAAGCTGAATCAGTATGTTGCCGAGGTGCGCACAATACGCGCTTGGAATTACTATTGCTTGTTTGAATTGTGGGGCGGTGCGCTTCCCCTGAATGTTAAGGCTGGCAGCGAGGTGCCCGGCACGGCCGACCCTGACTGGGATGTCTCGTGCAAGAAAATTTATCAGTTCATTGCCGATGAACTTGATGAAACCTACTTGCAGCTTGCCCGTGAGGACGGTAGCCGCTCTACCGTCAATCGGGCTAACCAGGCCATGAACCGCCTGCTGAAAGCCCGTCTGCTGCTTAATGCCGAGGTCTTTATCAACGAATCCCACTACGACGAGTGTGAGGCGCTGTCAAAGCAGATTATCAACGGCGAATATGGCACCTACAGCCTTGCTGCCAACTATCGTGACCTGTATAGTATAGATAATGTGAAGTGTCCCGAGGTTATCTTTGCCCTTGCAGCCGAGGATGGCCAGGGTGCAGCCAATGCAATCAGCAACGTGCGCACGATGGTGGGCATGTGGTATGGCTATGCCGACTACTTTGGTCAGTCTTATGATGGCATCGGTGCCTGGAACTGCGTGTGTCTCGTGCCCAGCTACGACAATGCCGGCACAGTATTGCCTACTGGTGGCAGTGAAGGGGCAAATTGCTTCCTTGACGCTCCCTATAACGATAAGTTGGGCGCTCCCTATGAACGCTTTGACGACCGTGATATCCGTAAGCAGAATTATGTGTATAATGTGACGACCAAGACCCATGGCCCGGGTATGTTCCTCAAGGGCCTGATGAGGGCCAACTTTGGCACGGGTGACGTGCTTAAAGCCGATGCCGATCGCGATGGCCAGGATCTGGTCTATGTGGACCAGGTGGGCACTTTCTTGAATCAGGGTCGCACCCTTGAAACGGTCATGAGCCCCCGTTGGGGTGAGACCAACTCGGGTGTTCGTCTGGTCAAGTATCCGCTCTATCCCAACGATGATGCAGGTGGCTTCAAGTCGATAGATGATGTCCAGTTCCGTCTGGCCGAGGCTTACTACAATGTGGCCGAGTGCGAGATGCGCAAGGGCAACAGCGGTGAGGCCCGCAACTATGTCGACGCCGTTCGCCAGCGTTACTTCACTGCAGCCAATCGCGCCTCGGCGCTCTCAATCCCCGGCCCAGGCTTTACCAGTTTTGACATGGACTGGATGTTGAGCGAGTGGGGCAAGGAGTATCTGGGCGAGGGCAACCGTCGCCGCACCGATCTGCGCCGTTTCAACAAGTTTACCCAGGGCACATGGTGGTTCTGGGGCCGAGCTACCGAGGCTGGCATCGACCTGCCCGCTCAGCGCAATGCCAAGTATGAGTGGTATCCGCTGCCCCAGTCGGCCTTGTCGGTCAACCCAGGCCTGATCCAGAATCCCAATTATTAATTGTAATACCTAATTAGAGACTACGATATGAAAACAAGGAATATTTACAGTCTGCTTGTGGCGATGCTGGCCGTCTTGAGTGTGATGACCAGTTGCTCCAAGGATGAGGACATTATCTTTGACCACGAGCGCCAGCAGTTTGAGACACGTGCCGATCGCATCTTGCTTGAGTTCATTGCCCCCTACGGTACCGCCGTGGATGAGGAAATATACATCATGGGTGCCTTTAACGGCGACAGCGCGTCGATGGGCCAGGAGCAATGGAAGCTCATGAAGGCTCCTGGCAGTGACATCAAGTGGGGCATCTATCTTGATCCTGCTACCTTCGTTTCGGGCAAGACGCTGGCCGATGGCTTCCGTTTCTACAGTGCCACCCAGGGCACCGAGTTCACTGTCAAGGGCGAAATAGCCTGTCACACCGACAATCCAGGTGTGGGCACCTTCACCAACGTGTGGGGTGAGCGCTGGGAGAGTTACTACTGGAGTGGTGATGGCCCCGAGATAGAGCATGACGGCTATGTGGTCTATGTGCTCGACGAGACGGGCTGGAACGCGTTGAACCTGTACATGTGGGGTGATGTCAATAACCTGAATGGTGATTGGCCCGGCATGGCTCCCACCGGCAAACAGAAGATTGGAGGAACCGAGTACACCTACTTTGATATGGGTGAGGCCAACACGGGCCTGAATGAGAACCTGATTTTCAATAACGGTGAGGGTTCCCAATTGGCCGACTTCAACTTCACTATTGATCGTGACATCTATCTGCGTGTCACGGCAAGTGGTGTTGAGGAGATGGGAGAGCCTGTGACCGTTGAACATGACGGCTATGCCGTGTTTATCGTGAATAAGACCGGCTGGGACGGCATCACGCTGTACATGTGGGGTGATGTGAACGACTTGAACGGAGGATGGCCCGGCATGGCTCCCACGGGTGAGCAGACCATCAAGGGGGTGACCTATACCTACTTTGACATGGGCGAGGCCAATACTGGCTTGAGTGAGAATCTCATCTTCAACAACGCTGGCGGCGGCATCCAGTTGGCCGACTTTGCTTACACTATCGATCATGATGTGTATTTGGAGGTGACGGCCACTGGTGTAACTGAGATTGATCCCGAAACCTACACTGGCGATGGTGACACACCAGAGCCCACACCTGGTGAGACTCACTATATTTATATCGACAACCAGACGGGGTGGGATGCCATCACGCTGTATGCTTGGGGCGACAAGGAGTTCTTTGGCGGTTGGCCAGGAGCACAGCCCACAGGTAGTAAGACCATCGATGGCGTGAATTACACTTACTGGGAATATACAAGCGCAGGTGAGACCGAGCATCTGATTTTTAACAACAATGGTGGCGGCTCTCAGACGCCCGACTACGATGTTGTGCTCGATCGTGATTTCTATCTCACTGTGACAGCCAGTGGCGTGGCGCCCAAGTAAATGCTTTTTCTCGTATCAAGGCAGAACCTTTACCTGCTTCTTCTGTTTTGCCTTGATTAAACCAGGATGGGAGGTATTTACAACACACGATACCTCCCATTTCTATCTTGAGATTTCAAGTTTATGGGGCAAATGTGGTGTGAAACAACAAAAAAAGAGTATATTTGCGTTCGTAAACTCAAAATTAACAAATGTAACATTTGAGAAACAAATGAAGAAATTATTGATTATTGCTGCAATGTGCTTGACTATGAGTGCAGTATCGCACTCCAAGGGCGTAAAATTGACCTCTCCTGATGGCTCGTTGACGGTATCGGTGGGCGTTGATGGCGGTCATGCCTGGTATCAGGTGAGCCGTGGCGGTGAATCAGTTATCGGGCGTTCTGAACTGGGATTTGTCCTCAAGGATGGTGACCTAAAGGGCGACTTCAAGATGAGCAAGACCGTGCGCACGGCATGCGACGAGACCTGGAGCCAGCCGTGGGGTGAAGATGCTCAGGTGCGTAACCATTACAACGAGCTCAAAGTGCGCTTACAGGAAAAAAGCGGCTACAAGCGTGGCATTGATGTGGTTTTCCGCGCATTTGATGACGGTGTAGCCTTCAGATATGAGTTCCCCAGGCAGCGCGGGTTGCAGGACTTTGTCATTATGGACGAGGTGACACAGTTTGCCCTGGCTACCGATGCACAGGCTTGGTCGATACCTGCCCTCACGCCATACTACGAGGGCATCTATACGCGTGAACCCGTGAGCCGCAAGGGTAACATGTCGGGACCGGTTGCCCTCGAGGTGAACGATACGCTGTGCATGGCCATCATGGAGGCCAACCTTACCGACTACTCAACGATGAACCTGTCACATGATGGAACGGTGCTCAAAGTTGATCTTGTGCCATGGCAGAACGGTGACAAGGTGAGGGTGGGGGATACCAGAGTCTCGCCTTGGCGCGCCATTATTGTGGGGCACCGGGCTGCCGACATCCTGCTATCACGGATGGCTTTGAACCTGAATGAACCGTGCAAGATTGCCGACACCTCGTGGGTGAAGCCCACCAAGTATGTGGGCATCTGGTGGGCGTTGCAGAAGCAGCGTTGGACCTGGTCGCAGGGAGAGCGCCATGGCGCCACCACGGCCAATACGAAGCGCTATATCGACTTTGCCGCACGTCACGGTATGGGCGGAGTGCTGGTCGAGGGCTGGAACTATGGCTGGGACACCGACTGGACCCGCCACGGCGATGGCTTCAGCTTCACTAAAGCCTATCCTGATTATGACTTGCAGGAACTGTGCCGCTATGCACGCGAGCGCGGTGTGCGCATCATCGCCCACAACGAGACCGGTGGAGCCGCGCAGAACTACGAGAACCAGCTCGAGGATGCCTATCGGCTCTATGAATCGTTGGGCATCAACACCGTCAAGACGGGCTATGTCAACGCTCATTTCTATAATGGCGAGCTGCAGCACTCGCAATGGGGCGTGCGCCACTTCCGCAAGGTTATCGAAACAGCCGCGCGCTACCACTTGATGATTGTCAATCACGAGGGCGCCATGCCCAGTGGCATCCAGCGCACATGGCCCAACCTTATCGGCACCGAGAGCATGCGTGGTCAGGAGTATAACGCCTTTGACCGTCGTGGCGGCAATCCGCCTTATCACGAGTGCATTCTGCCGTTTACCCGCGGCTTGGGTGGCCCCATGGACTTCACGCCAGGAATCTTTGAGTACCGCAACGACTCGGTGCCTGGCACTCGTCCTCAGACCACGCTCGCCCACCAGTTAGCCGAATATATCGTGATTTACAGTCCTGGTCACATGGCTGCCGACCAGATCGAGAACTACGAGCATCAGCCCGCCTTCAAGTTTATCGAGGATGTACCCACCAACTGGGAACGTACCCTCGTGCCGCATGCGGCAATGGGTCGGTATGTGACCTATGCCCGTCAGGAGCGTGGCACCGACAATTGGTACATTGGCAGTGTTACCGATGCCCAGGCTCGTGACCTCGAGCTGCCGCTCGATTTCTTGGCCGACGGCAAGCGCTACATAGCTATCATCTACGAGGACGGTCCCGAGGCCGACTACCGTAGCAATCCCTATCCCATGACTATCCGCCGCGTGGATGTGGACAGCGCAACGGTGCTCAATCTGCATCTCGCGCCAGGTGGCGGCACCGCTATCCAGATATTGCCGATGATGTAAAAAAGCATTAATTGTCCAGACGGTCATCGTTGTGACGATTTGTTTGATGAAATCAAAAAAACTGGGGATGCCAAATCGAGGCATCCCCAGTTTTATCGAATCGGTAACTTGGTTGGATTAACCGAAGTTGTCGTAGTGTATTGACGATGGATCAACGCCCAGTGAGTCGAGCACATCGTTAACGGTCTTGCTCATCATGGCGGGACCGCACATGTAGTACTCGCAATCCTCGGGTGCCTCGTGCTGCCCCAGATAGGTGTCGCGCATCACAGGCGCGACAAAGCCCGCAGTGTACTTCACGCCAGCTTCGTCGGCAACGGGATCGGGACGGTCCAGTGCAAGATGGAAGTGGAAGTTGGGGAAATCTTTCTCGAGCTGCAGGAAGTCTTCAAGGTAGAAGACCTCGCTTAACGAGCGTGCTCCATAGAAGTAGTGCATCTCGCGGTCACGGCAATTGAGCGTGCGCGTCATGTGCAGGATTTGTGCACGCAGCGGAGCCATGCCAGCGCCACCGCCCACCCAAATCATCTCCTTCTTGCTGTCGAAGATGGGATGGAAGTCGCCATAAGGACCGCTCATGATGACCTTGTCACCGGGTTTGAGGGTGAAAATATAGCTCGATGCAATGCCTGGCATCACGTCCATGAAGCCGGTAGCGGGTTTAGGCTTGAATGGCGGAGTGGCGATGCGCACGGTGAGCATGAAGCGGTCGCCCTCGGCGGGATAGTTGGCCATCGAGTAGGCGCGCACGGTAGCCTCATCGTTGCGGCACTTGAGGGAGAACATGCCGAATTTTTCCCATGTGGGCAGGTACTCACCCAGCGATTCCTTGTCGATGTCCTTGTCATAGTCCATCTCATACTCGGGAATGCGGATTTGAGCATAACTGCCCGGGATGAAGTCCATGTGCTCGCCAGGAGGCAGAGCAACGATGAACTCCTTGATGAACGATGACACGAGCTTGTTGCTCACTACAGTGCACTCATATTCCTTGACCGAGAGCACGCTGTCGGGCACCTGGATGGACATGCTGTCCTTTACCTTGACCTGACAGCCCAGACGCCAGTGGTCCATCTGCTCCTTGCGGGAGAAGTGGGGCACCTCGGTGGGCAGAATCTGGCCGCCACCCTCGGTTACCTGGACCTTGCACTGGCCGCAACTACCCTTGCCACCGCATGCACTCGACAGCATAACGCCGTTCTCATGCAATGTGTTGAGCAGGGTGTTGCCGCTGTTGACCTCCAGCTCCTTGGTCCCGTTGTTGATGTTGATTTTCACTTTGCCCGACGGCACCAGGTAGTGCTTGGCGACGAGCAGCAGGATGACGAGCAACAGGGTGAGCACCAAGAACACCAGCGCGCTCGCCAATACGGTGATAGATGAATGTGATAACATGAGTATCATAGTTGCAGTCCTCCTTATCCTAATTTAATGCCCAGGAAACTCATGAAAGCAATGCCCATGAGGCCGGTAATGATGAAAGCGATGCCCACACCGCGCAACGGCTTGGGAATGTCACTGTAGGCTAATTTCTCGCGAATGGCAGCAATGCCGACGATGGCTATCAGCCAACCGATGCCTGAACCAGCGCCATAGACCGAAGCTGTCCACGCCGAGGGAAAGTCGCGCTGCTGCATGAACAGTGATGCACCCAGAATGGCGCAGTTCACTGCAATCAGCGGCAGGAAGATGCCTAACGAGGCATACAGTGACGGAGAGAATTTCTCTACTGCCATCTCAACAAGCTGGGTTGCCGATGCGATGACAGCGATGAACAGGATTAGGCCCAGGAAACTTAGATCCACGCCAGAGAGCGACGGACTTAGCCACGTCAAGGCACCCTCTTGCAGGACATACTTGTTGAGCATGTAGTTGATGGGTAATGTAACCACCAGCATGAAGGTGACAGCGATGCCAAGGCCAAAGGCCGTCTTAACATTCTTGGACACCGCCAGGAACGAGCACATGCCCAGAAAGTAGGCAAATATCATATTGTCGATGAATATCGACTTGATGAACAGATTAAGTTCTTCCATTGTTTCTTGTGGATTTAATGGTTAAACATGCTCGTTAGCTCTCCTGAAGGTCCTTGTTGCGGGAACGGTGAACCCAGATGATGCAGCCCAGCGTGATTAACGCCATGGGCGGCAGAATCATCAGTCCGTTGTCCATGTAGCCATGCTCGTAGCACCACTGCGGAATCACGTGGAAACCGAACAGTGTGCCAGAACCCAGCAACTCACGGAAGAAAGCCACAATCACCAGGATGATGGTGTAGCCCAAGCCATTGCCGATACCATCGAGGAACGACGGCCAGGGGCTGTTGTGCATCGCGAATGCTTCGAGACGGCCCATCAAGATACAGTTGGTGATAATCAGACCGATGAACACCGACAGTTTCTTGCTCACGTCATAGTTGTAGGCGATGAGGATCTGTTGTACAATGATAACCAGCGCAGCCACTACTACCAGCTGCACAATGATGCGGATGTTGGTGGGAACGGTCTTGCGCAGGAATGAAATGATCACGTTGCTGAACGCCAGCACTGAAATCACCGAGATGCCCATCACGATAGCGGGCTCCAGACTGGCGGTGACAGCAAGCGCGGAGCAGATACCCAAAATCTGCACCAGAACAGGATTGTCCTTGGACAGCGGGTTGAATAAAGCTTCTTTGTTTTTCTTGGATAACATAATCGTGGATGGGTTTATTCGGGTTGATTGTTGTTGGTAACTTCTTGTGCGCCGGCTTGCTCGCGTGCTGCCTGAGCACTTTGCAGCTTCTTGAGGAAGGCCTCGTAGGGGGCCAGGCAGTCGGCCATCATGTCGCTCACGCCGCGGCTGGTGATGGTGGCGCCAGTCAGTGCGTCGATCTGCTCGGCTCCGTTGGTGGCCTTTTGCCCCTTCTTGAGCACGGCAACGCTCTTGAACTCGCCGTCAACAAAAAGGTGCTTCTCCTTGAACTCGTCCTGGAAGGGCTGCTCGGCTATGCGGGCACCCAGACCCGGAGTCTCGCCCTCATGCGAGAAATTGGCGCCATAGATGGTGTTGCCGTCATCATTCACGGCAATGTAGCCCCAAATGGGACCCCACAGACCGGCTCCATAGACGGGCAATACATACTTGATGCTGCCGTCATCGAGCTTGCACTTCATGACAGGCAACTGGCGCTCGGCGAGCTTCACGTTCTTTTTCATGTCCACATCAAAGGCCACATTAGGGGTCTTGTCGTCGACGATGTTGCCCTCGGCATCCACCAGCAGGTCCTGGATGATATATTTCTCGTAAGTTTCCTTGACCTGCCCGTCGCTTGGGGCGACGATGTGCAACGCGCTCATGATTTGCTTGCGAGTGTCGTTGGCGATATTCTCGTTCTGCTTGGGCTTGAGGGCCATGTAGATGAATGCCAACAAGGTGCCCACGAGCAAAACCATCACTGCGGCATAAAGGATCTGATAACTGTTGCTGTTCTTGTTCATAACTGATCCCTCCCTTATTTTTTAGCAGCGGCACGATGGGCGCGGCGCTTGATGTTTGACGATACCACGCAGTGGTCGATGAGTGGCGCAAAGGCGTTCATCAGCAAGATGGCGAGCATCATGCCCTCGGGGTAACCACTGTTGTAAACACGAATCAGGATGGCAAACACGCCAATGAGCAAGCCGTAGATGTACTGACCCAACTGGGTACGGGCTCCGGTGACGGGGTCGGTAGCCATGAACACGGCACCAAAGGCGAAACCGCCCAGGCACAACTGCGTCATCGGGTCGAGCATCGAGGCAGGGTAGGTCGCGCTGGGCATGGCATGCACCAGAGCAGCCATTCCTAAGCCTCCCACAAATACCGAGCACATGATGCGCCACGAGGCGACGCCCGTGAGCAGCAGGATAGCGGCACCAATCAGGATAGCCACCATCGAGGTCTCACCGGGTGAACCTGGAATGAAGCCCATGAACGCATCCATGCAACTGATGGGTTCGCCCAGACAGTTGGTCATTTGCAACTGGTCGCCCACGTTGGTGGCAACCTGACCCAGTGGTGTTGCACCGGTGAACCCATCGACTACAGTACCGCCTCCCATGCCCATGGCGCTGTCCATCTTGACAAACGCCTCGTCGCCACTCATGCGTGACGGATAGGCAAAGAAGAGGAACGCGCGTGTGATCAACGCGACATTAAAGATGTTCATACCCGTGCCACCGAACACTTCCTTGGCAAAGATGACGGCAAATGCCGTGGCAATGGCAGTCATCCACAACGGGGTGTTGATGGGAACGATGAGCGGGATGAGGATGCCTGTCACGAGGAAGCCTTCCTGTATCTCCTTGTGGTGTATCTGAGCACTGATGAACTCGATGCCCAACCCTACGGCATAGCTCACAATGATGACTGGCAACATGGCCAGCATGCCATAGAGGAACATTGTGAACCAGCCCATGTGAGACTGGCCGATGGCCATGTAGTGCTGGTAGCCGATGTTGTACATACCGAACAGCAATGCAGGTATCAAAGCGACCACGACAGTGATCATGGTGCGCTTCAAGTCATTGCCATCATGGATGTGTACGCCCGACCGCGATGTTGCGTTGGGCGTGAACAAGAATGTCTCCATGCCGTCATAGACCGACTCCAGCTTGGATAACTTGCCGCCGGGACGGAACGAAGGCTCAATCTTGTTCATGAAATCTCTTAATGCTTTCATGTCAATGTGTATTGTTGAATAGCGATTGTTGTTGACAAAAATATAAAGTGTCCCGGGCAGCGGTTTAGGACATCTCAGCACGCAGCTTGTCCAAACCGTCTCGCACGATGCGTTGCAACTCCAGCTTGCTGGTGTCGGCAAACTCGGCCAGGGCAAAGTCCTCGGGGGCGATTTCATAGACGCCCAGCTGCTCCATCTTGTCGATGTCGCCACTGATGATGGCCTTGATCAGGAACTCACCATAGATGTCCATAGGCAGCATTGCGTCATACTCGCCGGTGCGCACGATGGCACGCTCGCCTCCCTTGATGCGGCTGTCCATGCTCACGGGCTTGTGCAAGCCGCGCAACCATGTGGTGAATGTGTGGTAGAGCGAGAACCGGTTGGGGTTCAACGAGGCCCAGCCCATGAATTCGTCAGGCTTGCTGTTCTCGGGAATGATGGTGATGTGGCGATAAGGGGCACGCACCCATTGGTTGGGCTCTACCTTCACTCCAGTGAGCACATTGCCGCTGATGATGCGGCTCTGGCCCACGGTGAACGCCTCGTTCTTGAGCACAGTGGACAGGTCGGCACCCATCACGGTCTTAACATAGCGGGGATGCTGAACCATCTCACCATCGACGGCGACTACAGTGTCGTGGCTTACCTTGCCTGTCGCAAACAGCTCGCCGATGCGGGCCAGCGTGACGATGTCAAGTGTCCAGATCACCTCTCCCTTGTTGACAGGAGCCACATTGGCGGCCTGAATACCGGCATTACCGGCGGGGTGGGGGCCCACAAAGGTGGTGACTACCGCTCCTGGAGCATCAACCGACTGCCCCTCGCGAATTCCGATATACACCTTGCCGTCGGTGAGTGTGCCGAGCACTTCCACACCTTTAGGAATGTATTGACGCTTGTCACCCAGCACGATGTCCAGATCAGGAGCCAACGGCGCTGAGTCAAATGCCGTGACAAAGATATCTCTGGGGCGAACACTTGCAGCTGGCACTACATCGTAGGGGCGTTGCCGCAGCATTACCCACAAACCCGACTTGAGCAACACGTCGAGCGCAGGGCGATGGGTGTCGAGCTTGACCGTGTCGTTGCCCTCAGGCATGATGACGACGGCATCGATGTGGCGGCGCTCACCGCGACGCACTTCCTTGACGACACCACTCACGGGCGATACGACTTTGATGGCCTCATCATTTTTGTCATGATAAAGGGGCTCGCCGGCAGCGACACGATCTCCTTCTTTCTTTTCCATGCGGGGAATAATCCCGTGGAAGTCATCGGGAACGATAGCGACGCTCCGGGCGGGGGAAGTGAAGGCGACCTCCTTCTCTTCAATCGCACCCAAGAGGTGGATATCGAACCCTTTCTTGAGTCTAACAGTTGCCATGATATGGTTGATTATTGGTACTATTAATAATAATGTGTGGCAAAGGTACAAAAAAGTATCAACAGTACTGTTGAATTGGGTGAGAAAATCTATTTTTTTGTGGCATTACTCCATTCACGGCACATGAGCGGGGATAACAAAAAGCCATTGTTAATAAAAAAACTTGAAAAATTTTGCTCGAAATGCGGTCTTTTCAAATATTTGTGATAAATTTGCGTTAATTTTTTAGGCAAAATGGCTGAAATCAAGTGCTGGAAAAGCCGCCATTGGCCGTGAAATTTATTGTGTTTCAGTTGATTGCGCTTGCGTCATGAGAGTCGATTGATACACAATACCATGAGTCGAGAGCAAAACTTTAATAACTAAATTTATAAATTTATTAATTCATTTTTTAAAACTAATTTAAATTATGGCTGAACAAACAAACATTCAGAAGCCACAGACCGCTGCCAAGAAAGAAGTGGCCAGCAACGTTAGTGGTATCAAGAGCGCTTCGCTCGTCATTCTCGTTTGCTTTATCTTAGCAGTACTGTTTTATCTGTTCGTTCTGGGCAATCCCGGTAACTTCAAGGATGCCGTGAACAAGGAAGGTCCCCTCAATCTGCTTGGTACCGTTTACAAGGGCGGTGTTGTGGTGCCTGTACTGATTACCTGCTTCCTCACCGTGATCGTGCTCTGCGTTGAGCGTTGGATTGCTCTGGCTAAGGCTAAGGGTAAAGGTAACACCACCAAGTTTGTCGAGGACGTGAAGGCTGCTCTGCGCAACCATGACATGGCCAAGGCTGAGGACCTCTGCCGTAAGCAGAAAGGTACTGTTGGCGCTGTTGTTTATGCAACCCTCCAGAAGTATAAAGAGATGGAGAAGGACACCGTCCTGAGCAAGGAGCAGAAGGTCGCTTCGATCCAGGCTACCCTCGAGGAGGCTACCGCTCTTGAGATGCCCGCTCTGCAGCAGAACCTGCCCGTTCTGGCAACCCTGACCACACTGGGTACCCTGATCGGTCTGTTCGGAACTGTGTTGGGTATGATCAAGTCGTTCCAGGCTCTGTCCGCATCGGGTGCTCCTGACTCGACCGAGCTGTCAACCGGTATTTCGGAGGCACTTGTTAATACCGCTCTCGGTATCGCAACTGCTGCCCTCGCTCTGATCGGCTACAACTTCTACACCAACAAGATCGATAACATGACCTATGCTATCGACGAGCTCGGCTTTGCAACTGTTTCTACCTTCTCCGCTACTCACTAATTATTGGTTAGCAGCTGATTAATTAATCGTTTTTAAACAAACAGATTAAGGTAATTTAGAAATATGGGAAAAGTCAAAATTAAAAAGAAAGAGACGCGCATCGACATGACCGCTATGTCCGATGTGACGGTGCTTCTGTTGACTTTCTTCATGTTGACTTCTACATTCCTTCAGAAAGAACCCGTGACCGTGATCACGCCTCCATCGGTATCGGAGGAAAAGGTTCCTGATGCTAACCTGTTGTCGATTCTTGTAAGCCCCGAGGGCAAGGTATACCTTGAAGTGCTCGGTAGCAAGGACTCGACAATGAAGAGCGAGACGGTTCGTGCCGACCTGCTCAAGAATATGGTCGCCGAGTACAAGAAGACTCATCCCAGTGCAAACCTCGCGTTTACCAACAAGGAGATTGAGACTTTCTCTAAGCTGAACGCTTTCGGTGTACCTATCACAAAGATGAAAGAATGGTTGAACCTGGAACCGGATCAAAGGGACAAGTTCCTTGAATCAGAACAGAACCCTGGTGTTCCAATCAACATGAATGAAGATCCAAACAACCCCAACGAATTCCAGATGTGGGTAAGGGCAGCTTACAACTCGCTGAACCCCGAACTCCAGGAAGCGATGGTTAAAGGACGTGGTATTGCAATCAAGGCCGACCAGACAACGCCTTACAGCGTCGTGAACGTGGTCATGGATAATCTCCAGACCATGAAGATGAACAAGTTCACCCTGATGACGGCCCTTAAAACAGAGGAGGAATAAGATATGGCAATTAAAAGTAAAAGTCGTCAGAAAAAGTTCGATACCCGTATCGACTTCACTCCTATGGTTGACATGAACATGCTGTTGATCACCTTCTTTATGTTGTGTACCACCATGATCAAGAGCCAGACGCTCCAGATCGCGTTGCCTACCAACGAGAAGGTTGAGAAAGAACAGCAGAACAAGGTAAAGCAGTCCGAGGCTGTCACCATCATCATCGATGGCAAGCTTAATGACAAGGGTCTGTCCGATCCTAACGAAGGAATGCTTTTCTACTACGACGGTATGCCCGAGACCGATAAGCTTGCTCAAGGTGAGAGCAACATGAAGCAGATTGAGTTCGGTGCCAAGACCGGCGGTGCTTATCCCGCTATCCGCGAGATTCTACAAGAGCGCAACAAGGATGTCGTCCTCAAGATTGCCGACTTGAAGAAGGAATGGAAAGAGATGAAGTTCTCCAAGAACGAGGACATCAACGACTCCATCTATCAGGAGAAGGCAAAATTGATCCGCAACGACTCTACCCTCAAGCGCCCGGTTGTGATTATTAAGGCTACGCCTAACGCCAGCTATGCCCACGTTGTGAGCGTGCTCGACGAGATGCAGATCAACAACATCAGCCGCTATCAGATCGACCGCATCAATGAGGTTGACTCGGCAATGATGATTATGGTCCAGGCTAAGAACCTTAAGAAGTGATGATTGGATTGATGGATTTGTTAAATCTTTAAAGAAAAAGAAATCATTATGGCAAAAGAAGTTGATCTTTCATCGCGTGAATGGTGTGACCTCGTGTTTGAAGGGAAGAATAAGGACTTTGGTGCTTATGTCATCCGTACAGACTCACCCAAGCGTCACAACAAAGCTGTCCTGTGGACCCTTATCGGAGCCATCATCTTCGGACTGCTCGCCTTCGGTTTTGTGAAGGCCAACCAGTATCTCGAAGAGAGAAGGCTTGCCGAACAGGGCGAGCAGGAGGAAGTGCTCATCGACATGTCTCAGGAAGCTGAGGAGCCCGAGGAGCAGCAGGAACGTCTCGAACAACCCAAACCCGAGGTACTCCCCGAGGAGGTATTGAAGTCGGTTAAGGTAACCGAGCTCCAAATCGTCGAGGATGACAAGGTGAAGAAGGAGGACGAGATCAAGACTCAGGACGAGCTCAAGGAAACTGAGACCGCTTTCGGTCAGAAGGATAACGAGAAAGGTACTGAGGACCGTAACGTTACCCGTACCCTGAAGGAAGAGGTAGTCGTTGAGAAACCCGTAGAAAAGAAAGAAGAGAAGAAGGAGGAAATCTTCCGTTCAGTAGAGCAGATGCCCCAGTTCCCCGGTGGTGAGGCTGCTCTGATGAAGTACCTCCAGTCACACATCAACTATCCGCCCATGGCCGCCGAGAATAATGTTCAGGGTCGCGTCGTTGTGCAGTTCGTTGTTGACAAGACTGGTAAGGTAGGTGAAGTAAAGGTTGTCCGCTCGGTAGATAAGGACCTTGACAAGGAGGCCGTTCGCGTCTGCAAGTCACTGCCCAAGTTCACCCCGGGTCGCCAGAATGGTCAGGCTGTATCGGTATGGTACACGCTGCCAGTTACCTTCAAGCTCCAGGGTACCAACTAATCGACTTTCGGTTAATCCCGCATAGTAATAGAGGGTGTGGCAAAGTTTGCCCACCCTCTATTTTTGGGTACGCACGGCAAGTGTAGGTTCTAACGGGAGCAAGTCCCGAGTGCACCTAATGGACGGAAGCGTATGGCCAAGGCCAGGACGTTGTGATGACGCGAAGTCTAAAGGATGTCGGTGACAAATCCCAGGCCCGACTAACGGGAACTTGAATTAACTATAGATAAGGGTGAATCACAGTAGAGACACTGCATGGGGATGGGAGATTGTTGTCAAGAAATGGCAGTCGAGCCTGCCGATTTGTCACATTATTATATGCTGGCACGCCTTTTGAGGCGGCGTGGGGCAGAGAACCAACAATCATAAAAAAAACTATACAAATTATGCCAAAAGGAACTATTGGGGTAACGACCAACAACATTTTCCCCGTCATCAAGAAATTTCTGTACAGTGATCACGAGATTTTCCTGCGCGAGCTGGTGAGCAACGCCGTCGATGCTACGCAGAAGTTGAAGACCCTCTCGGGAGCCGGCGAGTTCAAGGGCTCGACCGAGGACCTGCGCGTGACCGTCGCTGTTGACAAGGAAGCCGGAACGCTCACCGTGAGCGACAGCGGCATCGGCATGACAGCCGAGGAAATCGACAAGTACATTAACCAGATTGCCTTCTCGGGAGCCGAGGAGTTCCTCGAGAAATACAAGGATACTGCCAATGCCATCATTGGACACTTCGGCTTAGGCTTCTACTCGGCCTTCATGGTCGCCAAGAAGGTGGAAATACGCACCCTGAGCTGGCAAGATGGTGCTAAGGCCGTGTCGTGGACCTGCGACGGCTCGCCCGAGTTTGAGATGGAGGACTGCGACAAGACAGAGCGCGGCACCGACATCATCCTCACCATCGACGACGATGAGAAGGAATTCCTGGAGCAGGCACGCATCGAGGGCCTGTTGCGCAAGTATTGCCGCTTCCTGCCTGTTCCCATCATCTGCGGCAAGGAGCAGGAGTGGAAGGATGGTAAGTATCAGGACACCGACCGCGACAAGGTCATCAACGACGTGGAACCCTTGTGGTCGCGCATGCCCGCCGACCTCAAGGACGAGGATTACCTCAAGTTCTACCATGCCATCGAGCCGGGCCAGGACGATCCCCTGTTCTGGATTCACCTCAACGTGGATTATCCCTTCACCCTGACTGGCATCCTCTATTTCCCCAAGATCAAGAACAACCTCGACATCCGCAAGGACCGTATCCAGCTCTACTGCAACCAGGTCTATGTGACCGACAGCGTCGAGGGCGTTGTCCCCGACTGGCTGATGCTCCTGCAGGGTGTCATCGACAGTCCCGACATCCCGCTGAACGTGTCGCGCAGCTACCTGCAGAGCGACCGTGCCGTCAAGAAGATTTCCACCTATATCACCAAGAAGGTGGCAGCGCGCTTGGAAGAAATAGCCAAGAACCAGCCCGACGAATTCGAGAAGAAATGGAACGACATCAAGATCTTTATCGAGTATGGCATGTTGAGCGACGAGAAGTTCTGTGAGTCGGGCCTCAAGTTTGCCCTGCTCGAGAATACCGATGGTAAGTTCTACAAGATCGAGGACTACCGCAAGCTCATCGAGGGCGGGCAGACCGACAAGGATGGCAACCTCATCTGCCTCTATGCCACCGACAAGGAGGCCCAGTATGCCTACATCAAGGCGGCTACCGACCGTGGCTATGACGTGCTGCTGATGAACGGCGAGCTGGATGTCCCCTTTGCCAGCATGCTCGAGCAGAAGCAGGAAAAGACCCGCTTTGTGCGCGTCGACAGCGACGTGCTCGACAACATCATCCGCAAGCAGGACGACAGCAAGCCCCAGCTCAATCCCGAGCAGCAAGAGATTGCCCAGACGCTGTTCAAGTCTCAGATTCCCCATGTCGATAAGGCCGAGTTCATGGTCAGCTTTGCCGCCATGTCGCCCGACGACAAGCCAGTGGTCATCACCCAGGCCGAGTATATGCGCCGCATGAAGGACATGGCGCGATTCCAGCCCGGCATGAGCTTCTATGGCGAGATGCCCGACATGTATGGCCTGGTGCTCAACACCAAGCATCCGCTCATCCAGAAGGTGGTTGAGCAGGCCGAGCAGGCCCTCAATGCCGAGCTCAAGCCTGTCAATGAGGAAATCACGGCTACCCAAAACGTGGTCAACGCCCTGCGAGACCTCAAGAAGGACGACAAACCTCTGCCCGAGGACAAGAAGCAGGACCTCGAGAAAAACGAGAAACTCCTCGATGACCTGCGCACCAAGAAGGAGAACCTCATCACGGCCTATGCCGCCGGCGAGAGCCGTGTGCACCAACTCATCGATATCGCCTTGCTCAGCAACAACATGCTCAAGGGCGAGGGGCTGGACCGCTTCCTCAAGCGCTCCATCGGCTTGCTCAAGTAATAGCACCGTTGTCCATGGCCAAGAAATGACTAAGTGTTGTTTTTATGCAAAAAAACAGCACTTAGTTTTTTTTAGGTATTAATTTTTTATTTACTTTTGCATCGTCGTTTGTGGACCTGATAATCATTAACTTTTTAACAAAATACATTTTTATTAATCAATTTAATTTTAATCTATTATGAAGAAAGTCTTTACTCTTTTCGCTGTGGCCGCTATGGCATTTGCCGCACAGGCCAACGTGTTGACCGTTGCTGATGGTACCGCCACCAACAACTACGCTCCCATCTACGGTCTGTACTCCGACACCCAGAACACCATGGTTCAGATGATCTATCCCCAGGACATGCTTGTTGACATGCAGGGTGGCAAAATTTCCCAGGTGAAGTTCTTCAACGCCGATGAGGCTGGCCTTGGAGCTAACCTGAATGGTGCAGAGATCCAGTTGTCGTTCAAGGTCGTTGACCAGGACGGTTTCACCGAGGGTGCTGTTGAGGCTGTTGCCGCAACCACCGTTGTGTCGGCTACGACCCTCACTACTGGCGCAACCGAGATCGTGTTCACGCTCAACGAGCCCTATGAGTACACTGGTGGCAATCTCCTCATCGAGACCCTGGTGACCACTCCCGCCGGCTTCAAGACCACTTCCTTCTATGGCGTCGAGACCGAGAACATCTCCAGCTTGTTCCAGTATGTTTGGTCAACCTGGGCTGGTCCTTCGGTAAACAGCAACAAGTTCCTCCCCAAGGCCGAGTTCACCTATGAGGCTGGCCAGGCTCCCGTTGTAGATCCCACCGAGAAGACCGATGCTCCCAGCAGCGCCAAGAACAACTTTGTTTACAACGACGGCAACCTGTACTACAATGCCTACACCGTTACTCTGACTGAGACCGAGGAGAGCACCATCTACTACCGCATCGGTGTCATGACCGAGGACGGCCTGTATGAGTACGGCGAGTGGATGGAGTATGAGGACGCTATGCAGTTCGTTGTTCCCGGCACCTACATGGTTGAGGCTTATGCCGTAGCCCCTGGCAAGGCCGAGAGTGACCACATCTTTGACGGCTTCGTAGTTTCGAGGTTGACCGACGTTGAGGAAATCATGGCCGGCAAGGAGGTAGCTGGCGTGCGCTACTTCAACCTGGCAGGCCAGGAGATGGCTCAGCCCGCTGGCTTGACCATCCAGGTGACCACCTACACCGACGGCACCACCAGCGCCGTTAAGGTTGTGAAGTAATCCACACTTCAAGCATCACAATAAAATGGGCGTCCTCGCACGGGGGACGTCCATTTTATTTCAGGTGCCCCCCCCCTTAGGTTTCTACCTTTTTTGGCAGTTTTAATATCAAAGTTTCTTTTTTGTTACAAAAATAATTTGAAATCAAATAAATGTTGTAAATTTGCAACTGTTATTATTCTTCAATAATAAACGAAGAATATCGACACGACATTGAGTGAAATTCAGTATATTTTATTAACTTTTTAATTTTTATTCGCTATGAAGAAGATTTTTACTCTTTTCGCTGTGGCTGCGATGGCTTTTGCCGCACAAGCCAATGTGCTCTCTGTTTGCCAGGGTGAGTATCAGTCGAGTATTACGCCTGTTTATGGCCTGTGGTATGACACTCCGGGTATGACCCAGCAGATCTATCCCGCCGACATGCTCGCCGAGATGGCTGGCGGTGACATCACCGAGATCTCTTTCCTGACCCTTGCCAATGTCGATGGCACCCCCTATGGACAGGATTTCTCAAGCTACACCCTGCACTTCGAGGGTGGTGAGGTGACTCTGGCCCTGATGGAGATTGAACCTCTTGGCTTTGAGCAGACTGCTGCCATGACTGGTGCAACCGTTGTCGCCACGGCAACCCCCACCTATGGTGAGCTCGCATTGACCTTTGTGCTGGATGAGCCCTTCCACTACAACGGTGGCAACCTGCTTGTCGAGGTGACTGTGACCGAGCCTGGTGAGTATGGCTCAACCTACTTCTGGGGTATGGGAATGGTTGATGAGAATGATGAGGCTCTCTACTATCCCACCTACTACTACAACGAGAACTACAGTGGTGGCGTTAACGCCGAGGGTTTGAGCCTCTTCCTTGCAGCTGCCGACTTCAGCTACGAGCCCGGCCAGGCTCCCGTTGAGCCCACCGAGAAGACCGACGCTCCCAGCAGCGCTAAGGAGAACTACGTTTACAACGACGGCAACATGTACTACAACGCTTACACCGTTACTCTGACCGAGACCGAGGAGAGTACCATCTACTACCGCATTGGTATCATGAACGAGGAAGGCCAGTATGAGTATGGCGAGTGGATGGAGTACGAGGACGCTATGCAGTTCGTTGTTCCCGGCACCTACATGGTTGAGGCATATGCCGTTGCTCCTGGCAAGCTCGAGAGTGACCACATCTTTGACGGATTCGTAGTATCGAGGTTGACCGATGTTGAGGAGCTCATGGCAGATAAGCAAGTGGCTAACGTACGCTACTTCAACCTGGCTGGTCAGGAGATGCAGCAGGCCAGCGGTCTGACCATCCAAGTGACCACCTACACCGACGGCACCACCAGCGCCGTTAAGGTTGTGAAGTAATCCACACTTCAAGCATCACAAAAAAATGGGCGTCCTCGTTAGGGGCGTCCATTTTTTGTCGGGCCTTGTCATGGCGTGGCCGTGTGCTGCACCAGCTGCGCCGCGAGTCCACGAGCCATGCCGAAGCGCCCTGTAATCGGTGCAAACGATTGATGGTTGTTGTGCCCCCCTCTTATCCATAGCGCGTTTTTTCTTGGGCAGGAGCCCTAAATGGTTAATTTTTAATTTTTTAAAGTTGATAAATTGGTAAAAGTTTTCCAAAATTATTTTTAAGTAATTAAAAGACAGTGTGTTATATTTTTAATCGGTCCAAAAAGTTTTCCAAAACGAAAATTTGTTTCAAAAAAATTTGTTATTTCAATGCCATGTATTAAATTTGCAATCCCAAACTGAAATAGTCAGTTGATTAACGATAGTAAACTGTTGATAACCTTATCATTCTTGAAATAACGATATGATCCAGACTGTACTCAAACGTGATGGCCGCATCGTCGGCTACAATGAGGAAAAAATAAAGGCCGCGATCCGCAAGGCCATGCTCGCAACCGAAGCCGGAGAGGACGAGAGCCTGATACAACGCATAGCCGACCGCATCGGTCAGCGCGGACGCAGCCAGATGAGCGTCGAGGACATCCAGGACCAAGTGGAACTCGAGCTCATGAAAAGCCCCCGTAAGGAGGTGGCCCGATGCTATATTAATTACAGGCAGAAGCGCAGCGTGGCTCGCAAGGCCAAGACGCGCGACCTGTTCCTGGAAATCATCAATGCCAAGAACAACGACGTCACCCGCGAGAACGCCAACATGAATGCCGACACGCCGGCAGGCATGATGATGAAGTTTGCCAGCGAGACAACCAAGCCCTTTGTCGATGATTACCTGCTCAGCGAGGAGGCTCGCGAAGCCGTGCGCGGCAACTATCTGCACATCCACGACAAGGATTACTATCCCACCAAGAGCCTCACCTGTGTGCAGCACCCGCTCGACAGGGTGCTCACCCAGGGGTATATGGCCGGTCATGGCGAGTCGCGTCCAGCCAAGCGCATCGAGACTGCTGGTGTTATCGCCTGTATTACCATGGAGACGGCCCAGAACGAGATGCACGGCGGTCAGGCTATTCCCGCGTTTGATTTCTATCTGGCCCCCTATGTGCGCCGCTCATTCATCGAGGAGGTCCAGAACCTCGAGAACCTGATGGGGCAGGACTACAGCCGCCTCTATGACGTCAAGATTGATGACTATATAGAGAGAGAACTCGATTTCTTGCAGGGTGATGACCGCATCCTGCAGCACGCCATCAACAAGACCGTGCGCCGCGTTCACCAGTCGATGGAGGCATTTATCCACAACATGAATACCATCCACTCTCGCGGCGGTAACCAGGTGGTGTTCAGCTCCATCAACTATGGCACCGACACCAGTGCCGAGGGGCGTTGCATCATCCGCGAGTTGCTCAATTCCACCTACGAGGGCGTGGGCAATGGCTCGACGGCTATCTTCCCCATACAGATCTGGAAAAAGAAACGCGGCGTGAGCTACCTGCCCGGGGATCCCAACCATGACCTCTATCAGCTGGCTTGCAAGGTGACTGCCCGTCGTTTCTTCCCCAACTTTGTCAATCTGGACGCCACCTACAACTACCATGAACAGTGGCGTGCCGACGACCCCAAGCGTTACAAGTATGAGGTTGCGACCATGGGTTGCCGCACTCGCGTATTTGAGAATCGCTTTGGCGAAAAGACCTCCATCGGCCGTGGCAACTTGTCGTTCTCGACCATCAACATCGTCAAGCTGGCAATCGAGTGTATGGAGATAAAGGACGAGCAGGAACGCATCGACTGTTTTTTTGCCAAACTCGACAGAATGCTTGAAATCACAGCCCGCCAGCTCGACGACCGCTATCAGTACCAGAAGACAGCCATGGCCAAGCAGTTTCCCTTGCTCATGTCGCAGTTGTGGAACGGGGCCAATGATTTGGGACCCAATGACAGGGTCGAGAGTGTGATTAACCAGGGGACCCTGGGCATCGGTTTCATTGGCCTGGCCGAATGCCTGATAGCACTCACAGGTCATCACCATGGCGAAAGCGAGAAAGCGCAGCAACTGGGCATCAAGATAGTCACCTATATGCGTGACCGCGTCAACGAGTTCAGTGAGCGCTACAAGCACAATTACAGTGTGCTGGCTACTCCTGCCGAGGGCCTCAGCGGCAAGTTCACCCGTCGCGACCGCAAGGACTTTGGTGAAATCCCCGGTGTGACCGACAAGATATATTATACCAACAGCAACCATGTGCCTGTCTATTACAAGTGCAGTCCCAAGCACAAGGCCGAGGTCGAGGCTCCCTATCATGAGTTGACCCGTGGCGGCCACATCTTCTATGTCGAGATTGACGGCGACGCCACCCACAACCCCGAGGCAATAGCTAACGTTGTCGACTTGATGGACCGCTACAACATCGGCTACTGCTCGGTTAACCACAACCGCAACCGCTGCATGGATTGCGGCTACGAGGATGCGACCGATGACCTCCATGAGTGCCCCAGCTGCCACGGCCACAACATTGACCGGCTGCAGCGCATCACGGGCTACCTCGTGGGCACTACCGATCGCTGGAACAGCGGTAAGCTGGCCGAACTCAAGGACCGCGTCGTTCACAAGTAAAGGAATATGTTGCGCGTACTGCACATCGTCGAGGGCACCAGTGTTGATGGCCCGGGACTGCGCACGTCGATTTATCTGGCGGGTTGCAATCACCATTGCCCAGGCTGCCATAATCCCGACTCGTGGGATTTCAAGGGTGGGGAAGAACGCACCCTCGACGAGCTGATGCAGGTCATTGCCTACAACGAGGCTCCCGTTACCTTGAGCGGTGGAGACCCGCTCCTGCAACCCGATGGCACCCGTGCGCTCATTCATCGCATCAAGCAGGAACTGGGCTATAATGTATGGTGCTACACGGGCTACACCTGGGAGCAGGTCGTTGCCGACCTTGTCCTCATGGATGTCATCGCAGAGCTGGATGTACTTGTTGATGGCCCGTTTGACCAATCTCGGCGCGACATTTCGTTGCGTTTTCGCGGCAGCGGCAACCAGCGACTCATTGATGTTCAGCAATCTCTGCTTGCCGGTGAGGTCGTCCTGTGGCCGAAAACCAAATGCTGATTTGCTCCATTCGCCAAAAAGCACTACCTTTGTGCGCATGATGCACGCAGTTTCTATCGACAAGCAAGACATCAACCGGATGCCCGTCGTTAATTTCGAGGGGCGCATTCACGTTATCAGTGCTGTCTCTCAAGTCAAGAGCGCGGTAACTGCATTGCGCACTGCTGCTGTTGTTGGCTTCGACACCGAGACGCGGCCCAGTTTCCGTCGTGGCGAGCGCCACAATGTGGCCCTCTTGCAGCTTTCGACCGATGATGACGCCTTTCTGTTTCGCTTGCACAAGACGGGATTTCCCGCTCCGCTCAAGCGTTTTCTCGAGGATCGGTCAATAGTCAAGGTCGGTCTATCCACTTCCGACGATTTCCATCAGTTGGCGCGTGTCAGTGACGTCCATCCCGAAGGCTTTGTCGAGCTTCAGCAGATGGTGCGCCGCTTTGAGATAACCGACATGAGCCTCCAGAAGATTTATGCCATCCTCTTTGCCCGCAAGATCAGTAAGGGTCAGCAGCTTACCAATTGGGAGGCACCTCAGCTGTCTGAAGCTCAGCAGCATTATGCCGCCATTGATGCCTGGGCCTGCTTGCGCATCTACCAGTTGTTGCAATCTGGCAGTTTTGTGCCGCAAGATTCCCCCTACTACCACGAGCTTGTCGAGAAAGAGCCCTAAGCGTGAGGTCTTTACTCTGAACAGTTGAATGTCATGAAGCGATGAAGTGGACAGTGGTCATCTGCGCTTTATTGGCCGCATCAATCGGTGTGGCCCAGGAGATCCCGGCAATTAAACTGCAGCTCGACCGTTCCAAAATCAGCCCTGTTTTTAATGCCTCGCAGTCGGCAGTGAACGACCTACATCTCGACACCCGTCTGGGCAATTTCTCTGATTCGTTGGCCGTCTACCAGCTTGAGTGGAGGAATGATAAGCTGAAGGAACCGCCCCGCTTCAATTATGACACTAACCCTTATAGCCGTGACAGGGCTTCGGGCGGCGTTATCGCTCGTTTGGGTAACGGTTACATGGTTGGAGCTGGCTCCCACACAACCTATCCAGGTCTGGGCGATATGGCAAGTGCTAATGTTGCCTTCTCATTGCCCATGGGTGAACGCTTGCTGATCACAGCAGGCGTGACTGGCAATAAGTATCATTTCGACCGTGTTGCATGGAATGACTATGGCGTGTTTGGAAACGCTTCATTCCGCCTTAATAACAGCCTATCGCTCAATATCTTTGGACAATACTATATCAATCAGCAATTCCATTCGGCGGCAGCGATGCCATTCTTGGGCGGTTCGTCTTATGGTGGTACGTTGGGATGGAGGGCCAGCGACAATTTCTCGCTCGACCTGGGAGCCCGTCGCATCTATGACCCATATACAGGTCGCTGGCGCACCCTGCCTGTCGTGCAGCCCACTTTCAACTTGCTGGGTGCGCCCATCTCGTTTGATGCTGGTCCTGTGATTTTCCAACTGCTGGATGGCTTGTTTGGGAGCGGCAAGGATAAACGTGACTGGGGCGACCCTCGTTACCGTCCCGTGGCCGCTCCAGGTGCTGTCAACAGCCAGCCTGGTTTCAATCCCAACAGTCCTGTACCGATACCTGATGTCTTCCGCCACTGATTTTTTGCGTTTTAGGGATTTTTAGGGGTACTAATTTTGATGGGTGGGAAAGATGTTGTAATTTTGCACGTTAAAACACGATTGAATGGATATAAAGGGTACTATAGAGGACATCATCAGGGAAGACCTGGCAGATATTTGGTCCATTCTGAACAGCGAGGAGAAGCATCTCATCGCCGAGAATTTTGTTATCCATACTTATCGTAAAGGACAGATTATCTATGCCGAGAAAGATGATCCGCAGTACCTGTGGGTGCTGATCAAGGGCAAGGTGAAACGTTTCAAGAACGGCATCGGCGGCAAGCAGCAGATCCTTCGCTTGTACCGCCCCATCCAATATTTTGGCTATCGCGCTTGGTTTGCCCAGGAGCCTTATGTAGCAAGCACGATGGCCATCGAGCCTTCACAGGTGGGCACGCTGCCCATGACACTGGTCAAGCAACTCATCGACGGTAACATCAAGCTGGCGTGGTTCTTTATCCACGAGTTGTCAAAGCATCTGGGCGGCAGTGACTCCAAGGTGGTGACCTTGACTCAAAAGCACATCCGTGGACGCCTGGCCGAGGCCCTGTGCATGCTGGTGGATAATTATGGCTATGAAGATGATGACAAGACTCTCAAGATTTACATGGCCCGCGAGGATCTGGCAAATCTGTCTAACATGACCACGGCCAATGCAATCCGCACCCTCTCTACCTTTGCCCAGGAACGTATCATCACCGTTGATGGCCGTCGCATCCGCATCGTTGACGAACCCACATTGCGCAACATCAGCCGATTTGGATAAACCACTATGATCATCGCTCAACAGAAACGCAAGGAAAACATTGCCGAGTATCTCCTCTACCTGTGGCAGGTCGAGGACTTGCTGCGTGCCTGTAACCTCGATATAGACGTGGTCGATAAAACGGTCATTGCCCGCTATGATGTGGACGACAAGACCAAGCACGAAATCAAGGAGTGGTATGAATCGCTCATTCAGATGATGGAAATGGAGAACGTGCGTGAGCGTGGCCACATTCGCGTGTGCCACAATGTGCTCATCCGTCTCAACGACCTTCACCACCAGTTGCTGGCCGACCAGGGCCGCTTCCCTGACTACCACGCTGATTACTATCGCACGTTGCCGCACATTGTGCAGCTGCGTGCCACCTTGCCCGAGGCTGAGCGACCAGGCGAATTGGAGACATGCTTCAATGCCCTCTACGGCGTGATGATGCTCCACTTGCAAGGCAAGGATATTTCACAGGATACCGCTGTCGCGATTTCCCAAATATCGCATTTCATTGGTATGCTTGCCGCCTATTTTAAGCGTGACGAGGAGAAACCCTTGTTCGGTGGTGATGACCTAAACGATAAATGAGCACAATGGACACCATCAATATACTCATAACTGGTGCCAATGGCCAGCTGGGCCGCGAGATGCGCAACGCGTTGGCCGAGGACCCGCGTTTTAATGCCGTTTTTACCGATGTCGCAGGCGATGCTATCCTCGTTCTTGACATCACCGACCAGGCTGCTGTTGACCGCGTGGTTGCCGATAACGCCATCGACGTGATTGTCAATTGTGCTGCCTATACTGCTGTCGATGCTGCCGAAGATAACGAACCTGCTGCAGCACGCCTCAATGCCACGGCAGTGGGCATCCTTGCCCATGTAGCCAAGCGCCATCACGCGCGCGTGGTGCACATCTCGACCGACTATGTTTTTGACGGCAATGGCTGCAGCCCTTATTCCGAGAACATGCCGGTCAATCCCCAGACGGCTTATGGCCGCACAAAGCTCGATGGTGAACGTCTGTTGCTCGACGTCTTGGGGGTCGATGCCATTGTCTTGCGCACGGCATGGCTCTACTCGCCTTATGGCAAGAACTTTGTGAAGACAATGCTGATGCTGGGTCGCGCCAAGCCCGCTCTCAAGGTCGTGTTTGATCAAGTGGGTTCTCCTACCTGTGCCCGCGATCTGGCCTGCGCCATTGTCACTGTCCTGACAGCCGGTGCATGGCACCCTGGCATTTTTCATTTTAGCAACGAGGGCGTCATCTCATGGTATGATTTTGCCATCGCGATTCATCGCTTGGCGGGAATCACTTCATGTGATGTGCAGCCTTGTCATAGCGACGAGTTTCCTGCAAGGGCCCATCGTCCCGCCTATAGCGTCTTGGACAAGACCAAGTTCAAGGCAACCTTTGGCGTGACTATCCCTTATTGGCAGGATAGCCTCGAGCTGACGATCCAAGAACTACTATCTATTAACTGTTAATGATTAACTAATTACATAATAATGTCCCTGACTACCGAAATCACCCGCCGCCGCACTTTTGCTATCATCTCTCACCCCGATGCAGGCAAGACCACGCTCACCGAGAAGCTGTTGCTCTTTGGTGGCGCTATCCATGTGGCCGGTGCCGTGAAATCCAATAAGATCAAGAAAACCGCCACCAGCGACTGGATGGAGATTGAGAAACAACGTGGCATCTCAGTCGCCACTTCGGTCATGGGCTTCAACTATGGCGATTACAAGATCAACATCCTTGACACTCCCGGCCACCAGGATTTTGCCGAGGATACTTATCGCACCCTGACCGCCGTCGATAGCGTTATCATCGTTGTCGATGTGGCTAAGGGAGTCGAGACCCAGACGCGTAAACTGATGGAGGTGTGCCGTATGCGCAACACTCCTGTTATCATCTTTGTCAACAAACTCGACCGCGAGGGCCGAGACCCGTTTGACATCCTTGATGAACTCGAGCAGGAACTCAAGATAGACGTTCGGCCATTGAGCTGGCCCATCAACATCGGTGCCCATTTCAAGGGGGTTTATAATATCTATGAGCACAACATCAGCTTGTTCAAGCCCGACAAACAGCATGTGACCGATCGTGTCGATATCAACGACATCAACGATCCTGCCATCGACGAGGCCGTCGGTAAGGCCGATGCCGAGAAACTGCGTGCTGATATCGAACTTATTGACGGCGTCTATCCCGACTTCAATACGCTCGACTATTTAGATGCCAAAGTAGCTCCTGTTTTCTTTGGCTCGGCTTTGAACACCTTTGGAGTCAAGGAATTGCTCGACTGCTTTGTGCGCATTGCTCCGTCGCCGCGTCCTGTGAGTGCCATCGAGCGTACTGTGGAACCAGGCGAGGATAAGTTCACAGGTTTTGTGTTCAAGATCCACGCCAACATGGATCCCAACCACCGCAGTTGCATCGCCTTTGTCAAGGTGTGCTCGGGCGTTTTCCAGCGCAATGGTAACTACAAGCATGTGCGCAGTGGCAAGAGCTATCGCTTCAGTGCTCCCACTGCGTTCATGGCTCAGAAGAAGGAAATTATCGACGAGGTGTATCCTGGCGATATTGTGGGCTTGCCCGATAACGGCATCTTCAAGATCGGTGACACGTTGACCGAGGGCGAGGATCTACACTTCCGAGGCCTGCCCAGTTTCTCACCCGAGATGTTCAAGTACATCGAGAACTCCGATCCCATGAAGACCAAGCAACTCAACAAGGGGCTTGAGCAACTCATGGACGAGGGCGTTGCCCAGATGTTCATCAACCAGTTCAATAACCGCAAGATCATTGGCACGGTGGGCCAGTTGCAGTTCGAGGTTATCCAGTACCGACTGTTGCATGAGTATGGAGCCCAGTGCCGATGGGAACCCATCCACCTGTACAAGGCCTGCTGGATCGAGAGTGACGATGAGGAGGCTCTCGACGCATTCAAGAAGCGCAAGCATCAGTTCATGGCCCTGGATACCGAGGGACGCGATGTTTTCCTGGCCGACAGCAACTATGTCTTGCAGATGGCGCAGCAGGATTTCCCCAAGATCACGTTCCACTTCACAAGCGAATTCTAATATCATTCACAATAACACCAATAAAAAAGACAGCAATGGAAAGACTGAAAGAATTATACAAGCAGTATGTGGGCAGTGAACCCACCGAGGTCGTGCTCATGGACAAGGCGGGCTCCAATCGCCAGTACTACCGCTTGAACGGTGAACGCACCATCGTGGGAGTCGTTGGCGAGTCACGAGAGGAGAATGACGCGTTTATCTACATAGCACGCCACTTCCGTGAACAGGGATTGTCTGTTCCCGAGGTTTATGGCGTCAGCGAGGACCATATGGCCTATATTCAGGAAGATTTGGGCAAGAAGCCCGAGAACATACTCTGGAACAAGATACGCCGCAGCTCCATCACCCATGCCTTCACCAGCGAGGAGAAGGAGCTGCTGCGTCGGGCCATGCGCGACCTGGTTGACATCCAGTTTCGCGGTGCACAGGGGTTTGACTACAGCAACTGCTATCCTGCCAGTTGTTTTGATGAGCGTTCCATCAAGTGGGACCTGAACTATTTCAAGTATTGTTTCCTCAAGGCAACCGGTATAAACTTCAACGAGGCTAAACTCGAAAATGACTTCGAGCGCTTGACGCAAGATCTGTTGACGGTGCCCAGCGACACATTCATGTACCGTGACTTCCAGTCGCGCAACGTCATGCTCGTGGGCGATGCCGACCATCCTGCCGATTGTAAACTCGCTTTCATCGATTTCCAGGGCGGGCGCCGTGGTCCATATTATTATGATGTGGCTTCGTTTGTGTGGCAGTCACGTGCCAAGTATCCCGACGACCTCAAGAAGGACCTTGTGAAGGCCTATTTGGAGCAGCTCAAGAAATATAAACCTGAGCTCGACGAGAAGCAGTTCTATGATAATCTGCGCTTGTTCGTGCTGTTCCGCACCTTGCAGGTGCTGGGCGCTTATGGATTCCGTGGCTACTTCGAGAAGAAGCCCGACTTCATGAAAAACAGCATCGTGCCCGCTGTGGCCAATCTGCGCAAGCTGGTGATTGACAAGCCGTTTACCCAGTATCCCTATTTGAGCCTTGTCATTGACGAATTGGTAAACCTCAAGGACTTTGTCAGTGAGGACAAGGGATTGACAGTCAGGGTGATGAGCTTTGCCTACAAGAAAGGCATCCCTCATGACCCGTCGGGCAATGGTGGCGGCTTCGTTTTCGATTGCCGTGCACTCAATAACCCTGGCAAGTATGACAAGTATAAAGCTTTCACGGGCTTGGATGCCAATGTCATAGAGTTTTTGCAGAAGGAAAGCACCATCGACAAGTGGCTTGAACATGTGTATGCACTTGTCGATGAGTCGGTCGAGCGTTATGTAAACCGCAAGTTTACCGATTTGATGGTGTGCTTCGGTTGTACGGGCGGACAACACCGTTCGGTCTATGCCGCCGAGCATCTCGCTCAGCACATCCACGAGAAGTTCAATGTGCGTGTCGAGTTGTCCCATCGCGAGCAACCCGACCATGAGCGCACCCTCAATCCCATTGACCGATGAAAGCACTCATCTTTGCAGCTGGTCTGGGAACGCGTCTGCGCCCATTGACCGACGATCGACCCAAGGCGATGGTCGAGGTCGCCGGAAAACCCATGATGCAACATGTTATCGAGCGTGTCGCTGCTGCGGGATTTGATGACATCACCATCAATATCCACCATTTTGGTCAGACGATAATCGATTTTCTGGAGCAGAACAACAACTTTGGATTGAATATCCACATCAGCGATGAGCGTGGATTGCTGCTCGACACTGGTGGCGGCATCCTCAAGGCGCGACAGTGGCTTGATGGCGACGAGCCGTTCCTGGTGCACAACACCGACATCATCAGCACGCTTGACCTGAAGGCTTTCTACGACTATCATATTGAGCATGATGCCTTGGCGACCATCCTTGTCAAGGAGCGGCAAACGCAACGCTATTTCCTCTTTGATGACGATGACCGGCTGTGTGGCTGGACCAACAAGGCAACTGGCGAGTTCAAGCCCGATGCCGACATGTTGCGGGATAGGGACCTGCATGAGATGGCCTTTGGCGGTTTGCACGTGATATCGCCGCGCATCTTCCCTCATTTGGAGCGTTATCGTCGCAGCCAAGGCGAAAAGTTCTCCATTACACCGTTTTACATCAACGAGTGTAAGCACCATGTTATACGCGGCTACCATCCCGCAGCCCAATACCAGTGGCTTGATATCGGCAAGCCCGAGACCCTTGCCCAGGCTCAACAGTTGCTTGAGAGCAATTAAACTTTTGGCAAGTAAATCCATCAAAAGATTATATAATACACAAAACAAACGGTTACAATAATGAAAAAGACTATCATCATCGCAGCTATCATGCTGCTCGTGGCTGGCACTTCATCGCTCGATGCCCGCACCAAGAAAAAATCAACGGCCAAGAAGGCTGCAACCACCCAAGTCATCTATACTGGTGACATTGCCAAGAAGGTGATAGGGTACAATGGCCCCATCCCCCTGAACATCACCATCAAGAACGGCGTGATCGAGAACATCGAGGTGCTCGACAACCAGGAGTCACCGGGCTACCTCAAGCGTGCTACTGCCAAGGTGCTGCCCCAGTACATCGGCAAGACCGTTGCCGAAGCCAAGAAACTCAAGGCCGACGTTGCCACTGGTGCGACCTACTCAAGTGATGCCATCATCAAGAACATCCAGATGGGCCTCGAGCAAGCCAAGTCCACCTCATCCAAGAAAAAATCAACAGCCCAAAAGAAAGCGGCCAAGAAACGCCATTAACCCATATTTAATAACCGAAAAAAGAACCGTATGCTCCACCAGTTGAAGCATACGGTTTTATACTTTTTTTCTGTTGAAGGAATGCAAGATTGGCCATGCCTTTGAGTTTAATAAATAATCATGACCGAGCAACAGATTGTCAACGGTGTGAAAAACGGTGACCGGAAGGCTATGCGCGAGATGTATGACCTGCTGGTCGGTTCGGCTATGGCAACTGCCGTGCGCTATTTGGCCGATCTCGAAGTGTGTCACGACGTTCTGCAAGACTGTTTCCTGAAAGCGTTTGAGCATATTGACACCTTTGCTTATCGTGGAGAAGGGTCACTGCGTGCTTGGATGACACGGATTGTCGCCAACGACTCTGTCAATTATCTCAAGCGGCAATCCAAATTCACCTTTATCGACGAGCTCGACATGGCGCTGCCCGAAGAGGATCCCCCGGATGTCACCTGTGTGCCCCCCGAGGAGATCAATAAAATGATAGCGGCACTACCGCAAGGATACCGAGTGGTTTTTAACCAGTTTGTGTTTGAGCACAAAAGCCACAAGGAAATAGCCCAAGCCCTGGGCATCAAGGAGAATTCCTCCGCTTCCCAATTCCTTAGAGCCAAGCGACTGCTGGCCAAGATGATTAACGATTATAAACGACGGCACGATGAATAACAACGACTGGATAGAGCAATTGCAATCGACGATGGAGCACCACCAGGAACCCGTCCCCGACGGTCTGTGGGCCGACATCGAGTATCGCCTACCACAGCAGCGCAAGGTGATTACGCAGTGGATGCGATATGCTGCAGCGGCGGTTGTCACGGGTGCTGTCATCGGCATGGGGAGCCTCTTGCTGCCCACCTCACATCCTATCGAAACGTCACCTGCTCTCGGAAAACCTGTTTTGGCACAGACTATGGAAACTGATTCTGAAGCTCTCGCAGCCGAGGTTGACCCCGTGAACACAAGGCATGCGACCCAAACGAAGCCAACCACAGCTCAGTCTCATCACATGGCATCATCCATTCCACCGAGTCCATCGGTCCAGTCCTCAAGCCAAGAGCTAACACCGACGACAACCGATACAGTCAGAGCCGAGGAACCCGCCCAAACGAGTTCCGGTGACACAATCAGGACGCAACCCAGACCCGCTTCAACCCGTCAGGAACCTCTTTACGCGAGCGTCAAGCCCGTTTGGTCGGTCACGCCAGTTCGTCAACTGAGGACCGTCACCGTCAGCTTCTATGCTACCAACCAGTTCCCCGACTTTAGGGGTGGTAAAGACTATCAATACATGATAGGCCCAAGGGACAATATTAACCCCCAGGACACGATTCCATCGGGGACCGAAGGCACGACCCATGGCCCTGCCCAATCGCCCCGCAGAGTGCAAGATGAATGGGTCGAGCATCATGCACCCTATTCTGTGGGCTTGAGCGTGAGTGTGCCGTTGAGCACGCGATTGGCACTCACATCGGGATTGGTCTACACCTGGCAAAAGAGCGATTTCTCAACCAACGAGCAGACGCTGCACTACATCGGTGTGCCCCTGGGCGTTACCTACACGTTGTGGCAGTGGCGTTTTGTCAACCTCTATGCCATCGGTGCCATGCAAGCCGACTTCAACGTCAAGGCTTCGGTCAAGCAGCGCGACAGGGTGGGGAACCTCGACATCGGCAAGGACCGCGTGCAGTTCTCGGCCATGTTGGGCCCAGGTTTGCAATTTAACCTGAACAAAGATTTCGGCATCTACATCGAGCCCACCGCACGCTACTATTTCAACAACGGCAGCGGCGTGCTCAACTACTTCAAGGACAAGCCCTGGAACATCAATTTCAACGCCGGCTTGCGCCTCACCCTGCAATAATGGTTTTTAGTTTCGGGAAAATGAGTAATTTTGCCAAATTTAAAAACTGATAAGACGATGAAAAGTTATTTGGAGATTAAAGTGCCCATTTTCTTTGACGATTATTGGTTCAGGGAGCTGAGGAACTTGCTGGATGGAGTGGATATCCGATGGCAACGGGGATACTATCACATTACGATGGCGTTTCTGGACCAGACACCCCAGGGCGTGAATCTGGTGACTGGACTCGATGGATTGCTCAACGATGCCGTGGCTCCGGTCATCACTTTTGATATGCTTGATGCCTTCTCATCGGGAAATCACAGGCAGGTCGTACACCTCACGACCACCCAGGCCCCCGATGATTTTTTGGCACTGGTCGAGGACGTCAGGCGCTATTTCAGGGCCAAAGGTTGTGTCATACAGTCCGACTTCCGCCTGCACGTCACCTTGGGTAGGGTGCAGGATCCCGGAATGAATGTGGAAAAACTCAAGGATATCATCGACCAAGTGGATTTGCCCCCGTTCACATTGGAACTCAACTCGGTAGAGTACCGCATCTTCCGCGGCAAGACACTTGGTCTGTGGAAATTGATGAACTGATGGTGCAAGATAGGTCCTTTGCCCGGTTTAAAGAGTGTAAGATAATAATTCTAAAGATTTAAACCAATGAAAGAGACTTGGAAATTTGTGGTCATTATGACGTTGATTGTGGCGACTTTGTCGTCTTGTAAAGATGATGGAGATGTCGTCTACATGCTGCCAGAGAAGAAACCCATCGTGCTCAGTGAGGAGCAACGGCAGTTGCGTGACAACAACAATGAGTTTGCCTGGAGGCTTTTTCAGACCATGCAGGAGCAGCAAGGCGACGTCAGCACCGTGATCTCACCCCTCGGCGTGACCTACATGCTGGGCATGCTCAATGCTGGTGCAGCAGGCACCACACGTGATGAAATCTCTGCAGCACTTGGATTTGGTGCCGACCCGGCCGCGGTGAATGAGTATTGCAAGAAAATGATTGATGGGGCACCCAACGTCGATCCTGCTGCCACCGTGAAAATCGCCAACTGTATCGAGGTCAATTCAGCCAGGGGGCTGAGCCTGCTCAAGCAGTATGTTAACGACATGAAGCACTACTATAGTGCACAGATTGACGCCCTCGACTTCACCAAGGGCGGCACCTTGGACAAGATCAACAAGTGGTGCAAAAACAATACGGGTGGCATGATTCCCAGTATCCTGGATGAAATCAATCCCGATGCAGCTATGTATCTGTTGAACGCTATCTACTTCAATGCCGACTGGACCGAGAAATTTGACATTCGGGACACCAATAACTCCAGTTTCACTAAGGCCGACGGCACTGTCGTGACTCGGCCGCTGATGCACCGCAAGGCGTTGGCTCTGGCCTGCGAGAGCGAGTTGGGCTCGATGCTGTGCATCCCTTTTGGCAGCGGTGGCTACCGCATGTATGTCATGCTGCCTGCCGAGGGAGGCAGCGTCAGTGATCTCATCCGCGACATGAGCCAGCAAGCATTGACCGACCATCTCAATGCCATCAACATGACTCCCCACGAGGTGGATATCCTCATGCCACGGTTTGAAATCACCAGCGAGGTGGATTTGATCAAGGTGCTCGAGCCCATGGGCATCCACTCGGCATTCAACTCGAGCGCCAACTTCTCCAACATGTCCAACACCAGCCTGTTTGTGTCCAAGATGAAGCAGAAGGCCAAAATCGAGGTCAATGAGGATGGGGCCAAGGCTTCGGCAGTCACTGTGTCAGAAATGTGGGATTCGTCTCCAGTACCTGTGGAATACCAGAAGTCAGACTTCCATGCCACGCGACCTTTCCTGTATTTTATCCTTGAGGAAAGCACTCGCACCATCTTCTTCATAGGCACCTACTGCGGCTAACCGCAAGTGAAGAATAACAATAAAAACGTGGATTTAACGAGCTATCTTTATGATAGTTAATTCGTTAAATCCACGTGATTTGTAGTGTCAAAACGTCACTCGGGATTGGTCTTGATTTCGTAGATGACCTTGGCATTCTCGGCAATCGTCTCGATGGGAGATCCCGCGGGGATCACGCTCTCGGTCGAGGCCATGTCGGGGTTGGCATACTGGTCAATGATTTCATTGTTCTCGCCATACACCGAAACTTGCACAATGTTGAAATTGTTCCAGTCATCGGTGAACTTATAAAGCGTCAGCTTGTAGGCCACCGTCTTGTCATATCCGCGGTCTTTGGTGTAGTAGGCCCTGGACTCAGGCAGGTCAAACGTGTTGCGCACCCACACCAGGTAGCTCGCACCGTTGTCGGTAGTCGAGATATCAGGATTGATGGCAATGGTCTCTCCTCCATCCGACAGCATGTCAAGCCAGTCGGTTGCGTGAGCTGCGGGAGAGGCAATGAACATGGCCACGAGAGCCATGAGTTTCAAAAAGAATTTCTTCATCATTCTATAAATAGTTATTGTTAGATGTGGCAAAAGTACAAATAATCATTGTACCTGAACAAATAATGGATAATTTTTATAGCCTGTTTTCACAAAAATATTTCCAAAATCCGTTATTTTTAATATTATTTGAGGCTTGACTTTGAAAAAAAACCTAAAACTCTTGCATATTACTTCAATAAACACTACCTTTGCAGCAATATGATACTTTTTTCCTAGCAAGGCAGCTTCGTCGTGAGACGAGGCGCTTTTCTTTTATCCAATTTCGTTGATATATCAACTTTTTTTGCTATCTTCGCAGCATCAATTCTAAAATGTGACTATTATGCGTATCAAGCTTTTATTATCAGCACTTCTCATCGGGTTACTGATGACTGGGTGCTCCAATCAATCTCAAGACAACAATATGAAAGAGAGACCAACAGCAGGCACTGACGGCAACAAGTATGTGCCTTATGACCAGCGAACGGGTGATGAGGCCATCGTGTATTTTACAAGAAATCTGAGTGCCGAGGGCCTGATTATGGCCTATGAGCAAGTCAACAAGATGATTGAGGGCCGTGTGGGCGTGAAACTGCACACTGGCGAACAGAATGGCCCCAACATCATTCCGCGTGATTGGGTAAAGGCGCTCATGGAAAAAGACCTGAGGGGGGCCTCCATTATCGAGACCAACACCTACTACGAGGGCGACCGCTATACAACCGACTTGCACCGCAAGACCCTGCAAGTCAACGGCTGGACTTTCTGCCCTGTGGATATCCTGGATGAGGAGGATACAGTCACGTTGCCTGTTGTGGGTGGAAAGTGGTTCGACAAGATGTCGGTGGGTAGCCATCTGCAGAATTACGACTCGATGGTGGCGCTGACTCACTTCAAGGGTCACACTCAGGGCGGGTTTGGAGGCTCTAACAAGAACATTGGAATCGGTTGCGCCGATGGTAGAATCGGCAAGGCCTGGATCCATACCACCCCGGGGCAAGATGACCAGTGGGACATCAAGGAAGAGGAATTCATGGAGCGTATGACCGAGTCCACCAAGGCCTCAATTGACTATTTTGGTCAGCACGTGACCTATGTCAACGTGATGCGCAACATGTCGGTGTCATGTGACTGCGAGGGGGTTGAGGCTGAGCCGGTAGTTACCCCTAATGTGGGTATCCTTTCCTCGACAGACCTGCTTGCCATTGACCAAGCTTGTGTGGACATCATCTATGCCATGACTGCCCAGGAGCATCATGACATGCTTGAGCGCATCGAGAGCCGCCACGGCCTGCGCCAGCTCTCTTACATGAAAGAGTTGGGCATGGGTCACGACCGCTACATTCTCATTGACCTCGACAATGGCGGTAAGCGCATCACTGCCCAGGAAGCCGCCAAGGGCTTAAAACCCTTTGTTCAAAAGAAATAAGGAGAAAAAGAATTTTTTCTCGATAATTGTCTCATTAATCCCACTTTTATTAAAAAGTGGGATTTTATTTGGGCGGTCGGGGATTTTGCTGTATCTTTGTCATTTTGATGAAACTAATTAAGAAATCAAAGACATCAACCTAATAAACCGAACCAAGTATGTACGACGAGAAATTATTACAGGAAGTGACCGCTAAGGCCAAGACGTGGCTCAGCGACAGCTATGACGAGCATACCCGCGCCGAGGTACAGGCCATGCTTGACAGCGAAGACAAGACCGAACTTGTGGAATCATTCTACAAGATTCTCGAGTTTGGTACCGGTGGCCTGCGTGGCATCATGGGTGCCGGCTGCAACCGCATGAACATCTACACCGTGGGCAGTGCTACCCAAGGACTGGCCAACTACTTGAAGGAGGCTTTCAAGGACCTTCCTCAGATTTCGGTGGTTGTGGGACATGACGTGCGTAACAACAGCCGTATGTTTGCCGAGACGGTAGCCAACATCTTCAGTGCCAATGGCATCAAGGTCTATCTGTTCGAGGGACCGCGTCCCACACCCGAGGTCAGCTATGCCATCCGCAGGCTGGGCTGCCAGAGTGGTGTGAACATCACTGCCTCGCATAATCCCAAAATCTATAACGGCTATAAGGCCTATTGGGATGACGGTGCGCAAGTTGTTGCCCCTCACGACGTGAACATTATCAATCACGTCAATGCCATCGAGGATGTGCGCGACATCAAGTTCAAGGGTAATCCTGACTTAATTCAGATCATCGGTGAGGACATGGATGCTCCCTATATCGAGGACATCTATACCCTGTCCCTCAGTCCCGAGGTCAATAAGAAGTACCACGACCTGAAGATAGTCTATACACCCATCCATGGCGTTGGTCGCTACATTGTTCCACGTTCAATCGAGCGTTGGGGATTTGACAATGTGATCCACGTTCCCGAACAGGATGTGATGAGCGGCGAGTTCCCCACTGTTGAATCGCCCAACCCTGAGAATCCCAGTGCAATGGCTCTGGCCATCAAGAAAGCCGAGGAGGTGGATGCCGATCTCGTGCTTGCCAGCGACCCCGATGCCGACCGCATCGGTCTGGTCATCAAGAACACCAAGGGTAAATATGAGCTGGTGAACGGCAACCAGATTCAGATCATCTTCCTCTACTACCTGATGGTGCGCAACCACGAGTTGGGACGCCTCACAGGCAACGAGTATATCGTCAAGACCATCGTCACCAGCGAGACCATTGCCAAGATTGCCCGCAAGGAGAACATCAAGATGTTTGACTGCTACACGGGTTTCAAGTGGATTGCAACCGTGATGCGCGAGATGGAAGGCAAGGGACGTTACCTGGGCGGTGGCGAGGAAAGCTACGGCTTCCTGCCCGAGACGTTTGCCCGAGACAAGGATTCGGTATCGTCCATCCCACTGATGTGCGAGATTGCCGCTTGGGCCAAGGACAAGGGCATGACCCTCAACGACCTGTTCATCGACCTGTACATCAACTACGGCTACAGCAAGGAGCGCGGAATCAGCGTGGTGCGTCCTGGCAAGAGCGGTGCCGACGAAATTGCTCAGATGATGGTAAACTTCCGTGAGAACCCTCAGCAGACCATCGACGGCTCGCCCGTGGTGCTCATCAAGGACTTCCAGAAACTTGAGCAGCGCGACCTGCGCACTGGCGAGACGACCAAGCTCGACATGCCCGTCACCAGCAATGTGCTGCAGTATTATACCGAGGACGGCACCAAGGTTTCCATCCGTCCCTCGGGCACTGAGCCCAAGATCAAATTCTATATCGAGGTGCACGACACCCTCGACAAGAAGGAGAACTATGATGCCAAGAACGATTGGGCTGACCAGAAGATTGACCGCATCTGCCAGTCATTAGGAATAGCGTAAATTTTTAAACCACGATTTTCGCGAAGTACACCAATTGGCATCCGCATTTAATTATAACGAATTGCCAATTAGGAATCACGACAATTATTCAATAAACCAAATAAATAATTAAAAAAATCGATTTATGTCAGAAAAAATTCAGACTTTAAGAGACTCGGCTGCAATGCGCTGGACAGCGCTTCTGTTGCTCGCACTGGGCATGTTCTGCAGCTACATTTTCATGGACATCCTGTCGCCAATCAAGGACCTGCTGGAATCATCCCCTAACCTTGGATGGAGTTCGACAGCATTTGGCACCGAGGAGAGCGCCGAGGTGTTCCTCAACGTGTTTGTGTTCTTCCTGATTTTCGCTGGTATCATCCTCGACAAGATGGGGGTGCGCTTCACCGCTGTGTTATCGGGCGCTGTGATGCTGGTGGGTGCCGTCATCAAGTGGTATGCCGTGACCGATGCGTTTGCCGGCACAGCGCTTGCAACTTGGTTCACCAACAACCTGAACTATATCCCCATCTTTGATGAGCTGGGCGTATCCCCCTTCTATGAGGGCATGCCTGCAAGCGCCAAGCTGGCCGCCTGCGGTTTCATGCTCTTCGGCTGCGGCGTCGAGATGGCAGGTATCACTGTTAGCCGCGGTATCGTGAAGTGGTTCAAGGGCCGCGAGATGGCACTTGCCATGGGTAGCGAGATGGCACTTGCCCGCCTGGGCGTTGCCACCTGCATGATTTTCTCGCCCTACTTTGCCAAGTTGGGCGGTAACATCAGCGTTAGCCGTGCTGTTGCCTTCGGTGTCGTATTGATGTGCATCGCTCTGATTATGTTCATCGTTTACTTCTTCATGGACAGCAAGCTCGACAAGCAGACGGGCGAGGCCGAAGAGAAGGACGACCCCTTCAAGGTGAGCGACATTGGCAAGATCTTGACCAACAAGGGTTTCTGGCTCGTGTCGCTGCTGTGCGTGCTCTACTACAGCGCCATCTTCCCCTTCCAGAAATATGCCGTGAACATGCTGCAGTGCAACATCAGCTTTGTTGAGCCCGCCGAGGGTACCTTCTGGGCAGGAGATTCGGTAGCCATCTGGCAATACATCATCATGCTCGTGGTTGCCGCAACGGCCTTCATGAGCAACTTCATGAAGAAGAGCAATTCGGCCAAGTACGGACTGCTGTGCATCTCAATCATTGCGCTCATCTGCTACTGCTACATGGGTTACATGCGTCAGAGAGCCGAGAGTGTATTCGCTGTGTTCCCTCTCCTGGCTGTGGGCATTACCCCTATCCTGGGCAACTATGTTGATCACAAGGGAAAAGCTGCCTCAATGCTCGTGTTGGGATCGTTGCTGCTCATCATATGCCACCTGACGTTTGCCTTTGTTCTGCCCTTGTTCAAGAGCAGCACCGTTGGTGGTATCGTCATCGCCTATGTCACAATCCTGGTGTTGGGCGCGTCGTTCTCGCTCGTGCCTGCAGCCTTGTGGCCCAGCGTTCCCAAACTGGTTGACTCCAAGATCATCGGCAGTGCCTATGCATTGATTTTCTGGATCCAAAACATCGGTTTGTGGCTGTTCCCGCTGGCTATTGGCAAGGTTCTGGACAAGACCAATCCTAGTGTGACCGATCCCACTCAGTACAACTACACTTGGCCGCTGGTGATGCTCGCTTGCCTGGGCGTTGCCGCTCTGCTCATCGGTCTCTACCTCAAGGTCGTTGACCGTCAGAAGCACCTCGGCCTCGAGGAACCCAACATCAAGCCCGAGTAAAAGGTTCTCCGTGCTATGGCTATGCCATAGCCATTAAACAATAACAGTAATGGGGGCACTTGTTGCCGCAAGTGTTCCCATTGTTTTATCAAATCTAAAAACACATGAGAGATCAAATCAAAGAAACAATCGCTACCAAGGCGTGGGCGCGATGGACTGTGCTGGCTATAGTTTCGTTTACCATGATGGCAGGCTATGTCGTAGCCAAGGAGATGTCCCCGCTGCAGTTCATGCTCGAGAAGGCCGTCGGCGATGGCGGTATGGGTTGGACCAGCGGCGAATTCGGCATCTTTGCCGGGTCGCGCGGTTTCTTTAATGTCTTCCTGCTGATGCTCTTTGTGGGCGGTATCATCCTTGACAAGATGGGGGTGCGCTTCACGGGCATTCTCTCTTGTGTGTTGATGTTGGCAGGAGCAGCAGCCGTCTATGGTTGCATCACCTTCACATCCCCCGACCCGATGTGGAGCGTGCCGTTGTTGGGCACCATCAAGCGCCAAGTGGCACTGGCCGCCTTGGGCTTTGCCTTCTTTGGCATCGGCTATGAAATGTGCGGTATTACTGTGTCCAAGGTGGTTGTGCGCTGGTTCTCGGGCAAAGAGATGGCACTCGCCATGGGCTTGCAGGTGGCCATGGCGCGACTGGGCACCGCATTGGCACTGGGCTTCAGTCCCATTATCGCCCTCAAGTGGGGGTTGCCTCGTCCCATCCTCATCGGTGTGTTCTGTGTGGGTGTGGGCCTCATTGCCTATCTCTATTACTGCACCATGGACCGCCGCCTTGACAAGGAGCAAGGCAAGCAGGAGACTTCACAAGGCGATGACGAGCAGTTCCATTTCTCCGACATGATGATTACCGTCAAGAATCCGGGTTTTTGGCTCATCACCTTGTTGTGCCTGTTTTATTATTCGGCACTTTATCCCTTCCTCGATTTCGCCACCAAGTTGATGATTTCCAAATATGGTGTGGATGCTGAACTTGCAGGACTGATACCTGCCATCTTGCCTTTCACCTCGATTGTTCTCACACCGCTCTTTGGTGCCTGGTGTGACAAGAAGGGTAGGGGGGCGACGATGATGGTCATCGGTAGCATCATGCTCACCCTTGTGCTCATCGTGTTTGCCATGCCGGGCAATTCCAGCATCCTTGCGGTGGCGTTGATGTGCGTGCTTGGTATCGCTTTCTCGTTGCTGCCCGCGGCACTGTGGCCTGCTGTGCCCAAGATCGTGCCGATGAAGCAGCTGGGCACTTCCTATTCCATCATCTATTACATCCAGAATATCGGCCTCATGCTCATCCCCGTTCTCATTGGCAAGGTGCTTGAGCATGATACCGTGGGCGAGCAGGTGGATTATACCCACTCGCTCATCATCTTTGCCCTGATTGGCGTTGGTGCCATCATCACAGCCAGTTTACTCCTTTGGCTCGATCGTCGCCGTCATTACGGTCTCGAAATCCCGAATATTTCATCATCAAGAGAATAAGTATATGACGTTCTTTTTATTAACTAAATTCATTTATCAACATGACAAGAAATCTTAAATTATGCCTTGCTGTGCTGCTGGCCATGTTGTGTGGAGGCTTGGCTAGTGCCCAGTCGTTCATGACATTCTATGGCAGTGACGCATGTTCAATGGCTTCATGGGGGCTGCAAGAAGTTTGCAGCGTGAAGTTTGACGGAGGCAACATTGTCGTGAACAACTCGGTAGGAACCGATTACATCGCGCTGGGCGATGTGATGTCCATTAAGTTTACCGATGATGGACATCACCCCTCGTCAGTGCAGGAAATCGGCAATGACGCTTCCGGGTTGCGCATCGCCTCCAATGACAACACAGTCAGAGTGATTGGTGCCACAAGTGGAACAGTGGCCATTTGGGCTGCCAACGGGCAGCAACTTTATGATAACCGCAACTGGAGCGGTGAGGAAATTGACATCTCACACTTGGGGCGGGGTATCTATATTATCACAATCAACAACACAACCTTTAAATTCAAGAAATGATGAAAAAGTTTTTCTTACTTATAGCACTTGTCGCACTGAGCCTTGCCGGATATGCTCAGTCTACCCCCAACCGTCTCATCGTTACCATGAAGAACGGTGATGTGACCGTTTACAACATTGCCGGTGTGGACAGCCTGTCGTTCGACCTCATTGACGGTGACATTGTGGCCACGCCCGAGTTCAAGTCATTTGAGTGGGATGGTGAAAGAGGCCATGGGACTGTGAATATCACCTTGAGTGAAGCAGCTCAGTCCTACAGGATGGCCATCATGCCTGCTGGATGGCCTGATATCGAGGAGGTACTGTCCGATGCCTTGTTGAGCGAAGAAGAAGGGGATGTGGATTTCATCCTTTCTGACCCCACTCCCGGCGAGTCTTTCATGATTGCAACGGTTGCCTATGACAAATATGGAGTAGCTGGTGAAGTTTTCACAACGACTTTTGTTGTTCCCGAGAAGCCGACCACTCAGAGCGCACTGAGCATCGCCATCCCCTCGAGCTTCAATGACTGCTGGGTACAGCGTGTGATGTATAACGGCGTCAAGGTCGCCGAGGTGTGCAAGGAGTACATCAAGGAATTTGATGACCAGCGCATCGTGGTTTATCCTTGCGATGAGAACGGATACGCCATCCTGACCAAGGGTGTTTCGGCTACCGATGGCGGCACAGTGGTTTGGGACGAAGAGACCAACACCGTGACCTACACTGCCGGCAGCAGCACACCTCTGTCGATGGTTTATCTGGTGAACGGAGAAATCACCATTACCGCTCTCGAGAGCGTTGAACCCACCACCGTCGAGGCCGACCTGCTGGTTGACCAGCGCGGCAGCGAGGAGCAGGTTTACAAGATTGTGAAGATCGGTACCCAGTACTGGCTTGCCGAGAACCTGCGCACCGCCAAGTGGATTGACGGTACCGACATTCCCCAGTACAGGTCTACCCAGTCCAGCGAGTGGAATGCCAACACCACAGGAGCCTGCCACGTGTATGCCGACGACGACGAATACATTGGCATATTTGGCCTGCTCTACAACGGCTACTGTGTCGCCAATGGCGAGAACCTCGCACCCGAGGGATGGGAAGTTCCCAGCCAGGACCAGTGGGCTAAACTGCGCAGCTATGGTGGCCCCCTTGCCAACAACTTCAAGAGCGACACCGACTACTCGTGGAACCTGGGCAAGGAAGGTAACAATGTGACCGGTTTTGACGCTTGGGCTGCAGGCCTGTACTCGACAGCGACCGGTGATGCCGATGACGGCGCAGATGCATGGTTCTGGAGCTCGACCCCCTATGAGGACCCGCTGAGTTCAACCCCCTCGTTCCAGATGATTCGTCTCAACCAAACGAGCAAGAACATGGTTCGCTACACCACCTCGGGCCATGCCTACACCTTCGGTCACAGCATCCGCTGCATCCGCAAGAAATAATCAGAAATCTTTGCAGATTATGATATATACACCAAGCGGGCGGTTCCCAATCTGAGCCGCCCGCTTGGTATGTCTTGCCACAAGGGAATGTCGCGCCTCACTTGCGCACGATAGTGCTGCCGTTGGCTTGGTGGGTCGCGAGAATTAATACTTCGGCCACTTGGACATGGGCAGGTGCCGATACGGCATAATACATGCTCTCGGCAATGTCCTTGCCGGTGAGAGGATTGATGCCTTTATACACATTGTCAGCCTTTTGCTTGTCTCCGTGGAAGCGGATGACCGAGAAGTTGGTCTCGACCAGACCAGGCTTGATATTGGTCACGCGCACGCTGGTGTGGGCCACATCAATGCGCAGGCCGTCGCTCAATGCTTTCACAGCCGACTTGGTGGCGCAATACACATTACCGTTGGCATAGGTCGCATCACCGGCCACGCTACCGATGTTTACCACATGACCACGGTCGCGCTCTACCATGCCAGGGACAACCAGGCGGGTCATCGTCAGCAGGCCCTTGATGTTGGTGTCGATCATCGTGTCCCAATCCTCATAGTTGCCTTCATACTCTGGCTCAAGGCCCAACGCTCCACCAGCATTGTTAATCAGCACGTCAATTTCTTGCCATCCGGCAGGTAGCCCCTGGATGGCTGCGGTGGCTGCCTCGCGGTCGCGCACGTCAAATGCCAGGGTCAGCACCTCGGCTCCGATTGCCCTTAATTCGGCTGCAATAGCCTCCAAACGGTCGGTTCTGCGACCTGTGATAATGACATTGTAATTGTTCTCAGCCAATTTGCGTGCGCAAGCCTCACCAATGCCGCTTGTCGCTCCGGTAACTAAAGCAATTTTCTTCATTGTTCTCTTTGTTGATTAATTAGATTTCACGCCAACAAAGATACATCAATTTCTTCACATTGGCAACCCTCAATCATCTCACATCGCCATAGTGTAGGGGATGGGGATTGAAAAGTGTGGTAGTGAGTTTAGCGATGGGGTATAACAAAACAACCGGCCACTTGCGCGGTCGGTTGTTATGCGGAGAGGACAAGACGTTAGATATAATACCATGTGAAACTGTCTGATATGACAAATAGTTAAATTTCAGACAATTACAACTCTCAAAATATCAATTTGTCAAACTTGATCTTAAGTAATCTCACAAAAGGGGGGACCTCTTGTGGATGTAAATTTGGATGCCTAATTTTGCACAGCTAACGCGGCTCAGGCCTTTTCCTGCAATTGAACCATGTGGTATAGATAGAAGAATCCTTCTGGACTGGATTTCTTGACTTTGTTTATGCGTGTGTCTGAGGGCTGGCTGACTTGCCAATTCCTCATGTCAATGGCAGGATCAAACAACGCTTTTTGGTTGATTCCCTGTTTGACAAGTTCAACCAGGTAGGCGACCTTGGCAGCGTGGACCATCGCTTTCTCGTTGCTGAAGCGTTCCGAAAAGATAAAACCATTGACCTGTTTGGCGCCTTTGCTCAATACCTCATATTGGCAGCGTTCGTCATACGCTTTCCTGAAACAGATGGACAGCGCATTGATCTGCGCGTCTTCAAGCACGGCTTCGGGAGAGAAACCGTGTTCCCGATACCTGCTTTCAACTGCACAGAACCGTTCGAAGACCTCCCTGACAATGCTGATGTCATCTATCTGTTCATACAGGCAGCTCAAATCGTACAGCTGCTTGATGATCTCCATCCCGCGGTCATGGCCGCCCTTGCTGTACGGTATGCCGATGGTGTTGGGTGAAAATGCGGTCAACTTGTCGCCTGTGATACTGTTGATGTCTGGCATGGTAACAAGAACTGCCGCATCCTCATTCTCGATGAAACTGCTCGTTAAGGGTTTTTGGATGGTTTTGCTGTAGCCCACCTGTTCGTGCAGCACATCAAGCAGGATGAATTGTTCCCTTGCCCTCGATACGTTTGAAAGGAAATGCAATTTATAGTGGGTCTTATGAATCAACCCTTTGTTCTGTCGCTCTACCGCCTCCCAGCCGGTAAAGCCCTGTTGTGCGCAGACCTTGTGGAGTGTCGCCGGGATGTCAACATTGACATCGGGAACGATGATGTCAATGTCGATTGACATTCGGCGGGGCTTTTCCAGTAGCAGCATGGTCGCCGTCCCGCCCTTGAAGCAAAAGTCAAGCCCGGAAACGGCAAGTCCTTCAAGAAGCATCAAGGCCCGGATCACTTTCTCGACAAGGATCTTATCTGCATTATTGTGAAGGGCACTCACTTTGGTAATCCATTCCAATGATGTGCAGTTGTGGTTGATCATTATATTTTTTTCTCAGATTTAATAATTCGTCAGTAAATTCAGTTTATTGACGAACTATTGATTAACAATCGCTCGATTTCATCACGGTGATTCTTCCTGCCGGCATAACGCAACAGCCTGTTCCTGTTCATGGCATAGATCGTATTTGCGTTAGAGAAGATGTGCTCGATCTCATATCCCTGGAAAATGAAGAACTCTTTATCCAATGCAATATCCACCAGGAATTTCTCCAGTGTCGGTAAAGAGATGCCGTTTCTTTTCATTAATGGCGCATCGGTCACAAGTCTTCTCACCAGGATGAAACCGTTGTAGTCTGCAAGGCCGTCAAACATCCTTTTGGTGGTCAGCACCTTCTCGTGAATGTCTCGCAAACGTTGATATACTGCCTCTACGGCTTCGCGGTCAACATCTACGATGGTGACATTGAAATTGATGAGGTGCTGCGCCAGGGTGTTGATGGGTGACAGATCCCATACACAAGAATTGATGTAAGGAAAATCTTTTGTAATGCTGCTGGCTATTGCCCTCATGGATTCACTCGCTTCAAAGGCGAATGCGGATTTGCCGGTGCGCTCATACACTCCGCGACCGACACGCTGAACGATCCCCTTGATGACCATTGATCTGATCCGTGAATATACCGTTGCTTTGGGTATGCCCGGCATCTCACGGAAGAAGTCCGCAGTGGTCAGCGTTGAGCGCGAATTCATTATGTTGATGTTCTGTCCAGTCATAAACATATGGTTTTAGACCGCAAAAATAGTAATAATTCGTCAATAGTCAAGAAAAATTGACGAATTATTTAAATTGTTGTCATGCCTGGTACCTGGTTTTGTCTTTTATCAGCATGTGTTCATTGCTATAATTACTTTACGGTGGAAGGGGTGTAAGCGAACAGCGGGGGAGTTGCCAAGCCGAGAAAAAGGCTCAGCAGTTATCCGCTGAGTCGGTTTTTCTTGCACCTCAAAAAATGTCTCAAGTTGATAATGAAATTATACTGTCCCTATGATATCCCAGTAAAAAAATCGGGTTAAGCGTTTGTCAGTCAAACGCTTAACCCGTGTAAAGCGGAGAGGACAAGACGTTCCGCATTAAATCTTAAGGTAAACAATCTCTGAAAATCAGCGACTTAGCATCTTTAGAAGTACGGTTTTAAGCCTGTTTTTTATAATTACTGTCTATGATCTGTCTATGGAAAACACTTGTTAATAGTCTGAGTATAAACAAAAAAGTCCTAATAATCCTAGGAGTTTTTCTTGCCACCTTAGTAATTTGTGAGAAGATAGTCCACACGACGCGCAATATCTTCGCTTGAGGGCAAAAGATGCCTATATTCTTCTGGCAGTTCTGGGCTGAGGCTATAGGTCGCTACACCGATAGGCGAAGAACTGTGACGGAGCGCATACTCGACTATGGTGCGGTTCTTCTCCTTGCAGATGATGATGCCGATTGACGAATTCTCATTAGGTAACTTAACGGTGTCGTCAAGGACATTAAGGTAGAACTCCATTTTTCCCTTGTACTCGGGCTTAAACTCACCTACTTTCAGTTCAATAGCAACCAACGACTGCATACGGCGGCTGAATAGCAACAAATCAATAAAATACTCTTGACCGCCAACTTCGAGGCGGTATTGATTACCAAGGAATGTGAAATCATTTCCAAATTCAAGCAGGAAAGCCCGAATGTTGCGCACAATAGAGAGTTCAAGGTCGCGCTCGGAATGTTGATCGCTTAACTCAAGGAAGTTCAACGAATAATCATCCCGCAACGCCAATAATGCTTGATTCTTTATAGATTCGCCCAGCGTTTGATCATAATTACTTTGCCCGAGAAGATAGTTTTCAAAAGCTTTACCCTCAATTTGGTGCATTAACACGTTTTTGGTCCAGCCAAATTTCTTGGTGGCAAGGATATAAAAGCGACGCTCTTGTGTGTCCTTGCACTTTTCCATAATGAGCAAATGCTTTGCCCAGCTAATTTCGGCAACCAATGGTTGCAGAATTTCATTTGACTGATACTCAGTGTAAAAACGAGCCATGTTGCGAATGTTGCGTTCGCTGAAACCCTGAATACCGGGAAACTCTTTCTGGATGTCTCGCGAGAGGTTTTCTACCACTGACTTGCCCCAACCTAGTTGTTTTTGCTGTTCTGTTATCTGTTTGCCGATTTCCAAATAGAGGGAAATCATTTCCTTATTGACGGCGCGCAGAGCCTCATATTGAGCACTACGTATGCGCCTGAAGATATCATCGCGAAAGCTCTGATACTCACCACCACTCATAATGATAATGCTATCTGAATCCATCATGGCTTCTTTTGTTTTAGTGTGCAAATTTACTAAATCACATGAAATAGGACCCCTAATCCTTCTGATAAATTTCAAGAAGCGCTTTTTTTCTATCAAGTTACCATCCTGATTATAATATTAGTCATTGAAGAATATGTATTGTTTGGGAAGTGTTCATTTTTGAAATTAACCTTATCCAAGTCGACCTTTGAAAAAAATGCGATTCAATTGGCTAAGATAAAGGGAAAATACCTACCTTTGCATATAGTATAATCAAAAACATATCATAAAATGCGTAAAATCGTAGTTTTCTTATTATTAGCATTGGCTCTGTCTGCCGTAAGTTGCCTAAAACCTCAGCATAGGGAGAGGACTCGCATGGTTGATAAGGAATTGCCACTTGAAATAATCGTTGATACCGTTATGATGTCTCACCCTGATTTTTTTAATAATGAGGTAACGAAATCTGATGGAAACAAAGACTTTGAAGAGGCATTTTTTGCAATGGATACAAATCAGCTCGAGGGCATTCCATTGAAACTCATTACTGTAAACAAAGCTAATGGTAAATACATGGCCCAATTTCGCTCATTTGGAACTCCAGAAGGCTTTAAGTTTGTTAATTCAATAGATGAACTTAATTGCGATGTACTAACTGTTATACCTGATGATATCGTTGCAAGTCTTAAGGAAAAAGAACAATACATTTTACATGGGCGTATTATCAATCGAATTAAAAGCATTGAACTATTTGACAAGATGTTAGGGACATCGACTATGGCTGCAACATACGACTTTGAAATCCGTAAAGTAGAGAATTACGATAACAAAAGATTTTTAGATGTTTGTTTAGGTATGCTTTATTTTAAACTTGATTCCATAAATCCTTACACTAAACGAGAGCAAATCGAAGAAAAGTATATAGAATAACATTGTCTTCTGGTGATCCTACGATCTACGACTCCATAATTTTGCGATTTAAAAAATCGCGAGATTATGGAGTAGGTTTTTATACTGACGAAATGTCAAACAATCCGCATGCTGATTCATGCTTGTTTATCTTGATGCTAAAGCCTATTTACAACTAGTTACTGCAAAATAAATTTGACAATCACTGTCTACTATTTGTCTATGGAATTTTGAAAAATTAGGGTTAACAATCTGATATCAAGATTGTTAACCCTAATCATGCGGAGAGGACAAGATTCGAACTTGCGGTAGAGTTACCCCTACGGCAGTTTAGCAAACTGCTGGTTTCAGCCACTCACCCACCTCTCCGGGAGCTATGCTGAAAAGTGTTTTCAAATAGCGAGTGCAAAGGTACTGCATTTTTTGATACTTGCAAGCGTTTTTGCCGTTTTTTTTCAAAAAAATGATATTCCTGGTCTTCTTGGCTGGTTATCGCAGCGACAATTGGTAGTTGTAGTACTTCTCGTTGCCGGTGATGTCCTCAACAACCTGGATGAACGGTGGAAATTCGATCTCATCGCCCTCTTTGATGCCTTCAAGCTCCAGAATCTGCATGCCCAACTTGGGCTCTATGTAGGTGTCGATCTCGAAGTAGTGATTCTTCCATACAAAACACTTGCGCATCTTGCTGATGGGCTTGCGGTTGGGATCGGCCAGTTGCAGCAGATCGACGTACTGCTGGGCGGTGATGCGGCGCTCGGTCTCAATGGACTTGTCGCGGCTCACGGTTTTCTTGATGGTCTGGAAATAGACGTAGCTGCCTTGCCAGCCGCGCTTGCGCACGCGCATCTCGGTGCCTGGCTCGCTCAGCAGGTAGGTCTGGGTGATCTCGCTTTCGGTATAGTCGGGAATGTCGCCTGTCACCTTGACGATGTACTTGCGCTCCTGTTCGATGGGGCTGGGAACACCTAATACGGTCGAAATCTCGTTGAGCACCTGGCGCAGCTTGTCGTCAAAGTCCATGTGGTTGCCAATCACGCGCAGGTGGGGATGCCCGGTCCATGCACTCAGCACCTTGCGGTCGAGCTCACGGGCCATTTCCACGTCCTCGCTGCGGAACTTGTTGTTCTCGTTGGTATAGAACTGTTCGGCTCCAGCGGCTGCGGTGACCATATGCAGGATGGCCTCATAGCGGGCGTCGCGCAGCTTCACGGTGTTGGTGCCCATCTCCTCGGTCAGCGCCTCCCACACTTCGGGCGAGACGTATGCGCTGATGTCCATTGTGCCTCGGTCACACACAATGAGCACTGGCTTGCTGCACTCGGCTGCCATCTTGGCAAAGTGGTCTTCAAGAGCAAGCTGGATATTGAGTGTCGATTTCTCGGCCTCAAAGAACAGGGCCTTGTTCTGTGTCAGGTAGTTGATGCCGGCACTGCTGAACATTGTGGGCACCTCGGGAATGGCGAACACCTGGAAGCCCAGTCCGCTGAAGTGTTCGATGATTCTTGCCATAGCAGTTGTTTTGCCCGCGCAAGGGCCGCCAGTCAACACAATCTTAGTGATTTTATCGGTCATTTGGTCGATATTAATTAGTTTTCTGTTGTATAGTTACTGTAAATGGTGGGTTGGCAAACCAAACGTCAAAGTTACGCCCATTTCTTGACCCTCACAACCTTTTCTCCCTAAAAGATGTGAAAAACCTGCGCTGCTTATAATTCACTAAACCCTACCTAAACTCTATACTTCAAGTTTTAAGTATATCTCAAAACTTGAATGTCACTCCAAGCGGCGCTTGACAAACTCGACGATGAACTGTGCTGTGCCCTCGATGCCCAGCAGGCTCGAGTCGATGGATAGGTCGTAGCTGTCGGCGTGGCCCCACACCTTGTCGGTGTAGAAGTTGTAGTATTCTGCTCTCAACTTGTTGGCCTTGTCGCTGCGTTTTTCTGCAGCCTCGCGCGTGTCGCAGTCGCCGCGTTCCAGTATGCGCTTGACGCGGTCATCAATCGGCGCATGCAAGAACACGCTGATGACGGGACAATAGTCTCGCAGCACATAGTCGGCAGTGCGTCCCACAATTACGCACGGTTTTCGATCTACAAGGTCTTTCATCACCAGGCATTGGGCTTTGTAGATGCTGTCGTCGCTCATGGGCGCTTCGCCCACAAAGGCTGAACCCGCCATGGCCAGGTTCAAGGGCCACAGGCTGGGGAAGAACTTGGGAGTGCGTTCATCGGCGGCTTCAAACATCTCGGGATTGATGCCGCTCGCCTTGGATGCTTCGAGCAACAACTGCTTGTCAAAGTAGTTGATGTTGAGCAGTTGGGCCACACGCTGTCCTACCTCACGGCCACCGCTGCCAAACTGGCGCCCGATGGCAATCACATAATTCCTGTTGTTGGTTTTAGGATCCTCGTTCATCGTTGTTATTATATTTTGTTGAATTTTTTTAGTCTTGGATGCTGGTTGGGCGGTCTTGTGGACTATGGGCATCGTTGGGATCATCGTTGATGATGACCGATTGCCATGACAAACCGGTCGATGGCGACCACTTGGCGGCGACGCTGGTAGGGTAGCGCGTAGTCTTGAAGTCAACAAATTCAAATTCCTGCACAAATTTCACCTTGCCCTGACGCTTGAAGGTCTGTTCGAGCAGATCAGCGTTATCCTGGTTTGCCAGTACTACAAAGTGGTAGCGCTGGTACTCCATGTCGCCATAGTAGATGGATGCATCCTTGTTGCCACGTGTCACGATATCGTCGCTACGGACACCAATGCCAATTTGCCCATCGGCTTTGTGCTCCAGTAGCAGCACAAAGGTGCGGTTCTGATAATCCTCGCTGGCGATAGTGTCCATCACCATGTTTATGGCGTCGATGAGGCCTGTGTTGGCTTTCTTGGCTGCTGTCAACCGTTTCATCTCGACTGCGATGGTCTTCTCTGGCAAGGCGTTGCGCTGACCAGTAGTGAGCTGGCGGGTTACAATGACCTCGTTGTCTTCACGAGCCCACAGGCAGCTGGTTGCCAAGGCCATAGCCGTGATAAGTATGATTAATCGTTTTGTGTTCATCTTCTTTCAACCTGCTAAGTTACACTTTTTTTAGACAAGAGGCTCAATAATTAGTTTATTTTTGTGAATAAAAAAGTGATTTCCACTGTTGCGCTACACATTATATAATAAATAACAAAAAAGAGAACAGAAAAATCTCGCCTCGGCAAAGTTGTGTATGACGTCTTTTTATTACCTTTGCGGGGTGATTCAATGAGTTTGGGGTGTCCTTGCTTGCGGGGGCTGAGATCATACCCATCGGATCTGATCCGGACAATGCCGGCGTAGAGAACAACTTATTAATTAAAAAAAATCGATGAAGAAGACTTTATTGATGGCTGCCACGATGCTGGCAAGCCTTGTTGCGGCAGCACAGCCTGCCGCGACCGACACGGTGCCCGCCATCGCATTGAGCGAGGTTGAGGTGCTGGGCACGCGTGCCTCGGAGAACACTCCTGTAGCGTTTACCACGATCACGGGCAAGCAGCTTGCTGCCGAGAACCATGGCTTGGACATCCCGTTCCTGCTGACGATGACGCCGAGCGTGATCACCACCAGTGATGCGGGGGGCGGCGTGGGCTACACGACGATGCGCCTGCGCGGCACCGATGCCACTCGCATCAACATCACGGTGAACGACATCCCGATGAATGATGCCGAGAGCCATGGCATCTACTGGGTGAACACGCCCGACTTTGCCTCGAGCGTGCGCGACATCCAGGTGCAGCGTGGCGCTGGCACGTCGACCAACGGCTCGGGTGCCTTTGGCGGCAGCGTGAACATGCGCACTCAGGGCTTCTCGCGTGATGCTTTTGCCGAGGTGTCGGGCTCGTATGGCTCGTTCAACACCAACAAGGAGACCCTGCGCGTGGGTAGCGGCATGCTGGGCGACCACTGGGCCGTGGAGGCACGGCTGTCGCACATCGGCAGCGACGGTTATCGTGACCGAGCCACCAGCGAGCTGGTGAGCTACTATGCCCAGGTGGGCTATTTCAACGACCGCACCACGTTGCGGCTGATCACCTTTGGCGGCAA